>Ga0126342_10012507_pt1 | contig 15129 bp, 16 predicted proteins | sample Cyp1metagenome_FD_92528 | JGI IMG/M metagenome (GOLD analysis project Ga0126342, IMG submission 92528) | Coral microbial communities from Lord Howe Island, Old Settlement Bay, Australia - Cyphastrea 1 metagenome | ecosystem: Host-associated > Invertebrates > Cnidaria > Coral ...
ATGTATGTATGTATGTATGTATGTATGTGTGTATGTGTGTATGTGTGTATGTGTGTATGTGTGTATGTATGTATGTATGTATGTATGTATGTATGTATGTATGTATGTATGTATGTATGTATGCATGTATGCATGTATGCATGTATGCATGTATGCATGCATGTATGCATGTATGCATGTATGCATGTATGCATGTATGCCTGTCTATCTATCTATCGATCGATCTATCGATCTATCTATCTATCTATCTATCTCTATCTATCTCTATCTATCTATCCATCCATCCATCCATCTATCTATATGTATATATATATATATTTCTTATCGATCTATATATTTACATATCTATCTATCTAATCTATCTATCTAATCTATCTATCTATCTATCAATCTATCTATCTATCCGTCCATCCATCTATCTATCGATCTATCTATGTGTGTTTCTATCTATTTATATATACATATAGCTATCTATGTATGTACATCTGTCTATGTATATCTATCAATCTATCGATCGATCTATCGATCGATCTATCCATCTATCGATCGAGCTATCTATCTATCTATTTATCTATCTATCTATCTATAAATATATATATATATGTATATATATATATGTGTACATATGTGCATGCATGTATGCAATATATCTAGTCGATGTAACATATGTAATGTATGCAATGCATGTAATGCAATATGTGTTATGTTTGCAAGCTATGCAATGTATGTAATGTATGATATGTGATGCAATGCAATGTATTTTATTGTATTTGATGTAATGTATGTAATTTATGTAATATATGTAATGCAATGTATGCAATGGAGCGCATTGTTGTGCAATGTAGCGCAGTGTAATGTTAGTGTAATGCAATGTAATTGAATGTAATGTAAGGAAAGGTAAGGCAAGGCCATGTATGTAGGCAGGTAGGTAGGTAGGTATGTAATGCATTTATGTATGTTACACTGGCAGTCTGTATGAAATCTTAATAACAACTAAAAGGGGATTCTTTCTGGGACTGAAGTCGTTTTGTTGATATCAACTGATTTGCCAAGTGCTTGACATACATGTGATGTAATGCACAAAGTGCTTGTCCAGTTTCCCTACATATTGGACGGGCATATTATATATATATATATAATTACATAAACATTCGTAAGTGAGTGCATATATATATATATATTTATTTATTTATTTGTTTGTATTTGTATAACCGCTTATATGATATGTATATATTCTAGACTGTTTATGTTCCTTCAGCTGGTGCTCCCGGCCTTAGCTTCACACAGCTTCGCCATATCCAGCCGCGCCGTATCCATGTTGCGCCGCTGCTTGGTGGCCTCATTGAGGGCGTGCATCACCTGCGAGGCCAGGTTTATGGCATTGGCTTTACCACATATGGGGGTTTCCTAAAATAGGGGTATCATAAAACTATTGGAAAACTATTGGATTTATACAAATAAAGGTTTCCATAAATGTGGATACCCCAATTTATGGATGGTTTATTTCATGGAAAATCCGATCTATAAATGGATGATTTAGGGGTACCCCTATTTTAGGAAACATCCATATATGTCCAATATATAATGGATAGTTGAACTAATATATACTGGTGAATTTTTACTGGCAATGGAGATTTGAACTAAAAATACCAGTAAAAACATAGATTTTCTTCGGCAGGAATGGACATCTTATCAACTACAAGGAAAATTGTGCTTGAGTTGCACCCTAAATTTTCCGCATTTGGCGTCTGAGACGTTATATACAGGTAAGATCAGGTAAGGCCATTGCAGATCCACACATGGGGTAACCACAAATCATTCATTTATAGAGGGATTTTCCATGTTTTTTTTACCATCCAGAAATTGAGGGTACCGCCTATGGAAACCCATGGAAAACCCCAAATCTGTGGCATTTCAGGCACGATAGGGAAAGCACACCTCTGGACTCACTTCCAATTCCGTGATCTGCAAGGAATGGATCGCCTGGGGCGAAAAAGCACAGCTTCATCTGGTTGCGGGGATCAATGGATGGGTTTTAAAGAGCAAAGCCACAGGAAACCATGGGAATGTCCTGTCACTTGCATCCAATTCTGGGACTTTATCCGTGTGTTCTGAATCTAACCATAAATTTCATGTGAATTAATTCAACACATCCCTCGTTTTTGGACAAAAGGATTTCTGCCAGTTTTTTAGCCCATGGCAAACCTGGTAGTTTCATGTAGTTTCAACCCATCTTACGAGATGGCAATGCAGCTTGACTGGTCCCCCCTTTCACTGATAGTGTTCATGAGAAAATTATGACTAACCTCTGGATTCTGGGGATATTATATGTTCAAACAAATCTAAATAGCTCCAAAATTGAGTCTGCTTTTCACGCCGTTTGCTAATCTAGGATATCGGATACTCAAAAAAATGAGGCTTTCTCGATCCACCAATTTGTAGCCTCCAATTCTACGCTACTAAGCAACCGTTTGTACTATATATATATACTGCACAGACACATCATACGTCCGGATCAAAAATGAAACTCCCCATCACCAATCGCATTTACCACATAACCTTCATTGTTGCTCATGAAATCCAGAATTGTCCTGTTTAAATCCTTTCTGTTGTTCAATCAATAGCTACGGCCAAGCTTTTACAATGTTTCACATGTTGCACCACGACAACTGAGCGACAAAGCCGTAGCTCTTCAAGTAGTCGCTCAGTTGCCCGTGCAGCGCCGCTGTCATCTCATCCTTCTTGCCGAACCTGCTGCGCAGCATATCAATCCAAATCTGGGGCTCTCATGGTGCTTGACCATCTGGAAAAGTCAATCTTCATTTTCATAGGACACATTTCTCCATATCTCCATCAGAGTTGCTGATAGAATAGCGTTTAGCCCGGTGGCTTTGAGTTTGGGGATCCCATTTAAAGGTCAACGTGTTGGAACCTGTTTGAGCCGATCGGAAAGACCAACCGACAGCAATCAACGAGTTGTTGTTGTTTCTTGGCTTTGTTGAGGGTACATACGAAAATTTACTAGAAAAAATCCTTAGATATATCAAATCAATGGAAACTAAATCCATACTCTGAATCGAGCGAAAGGTGAACGTTACAGGTCAATGATAACTGCCATGAAAATATGCAAAATTGGTCCATGTGAAACGAGTATACAATCTCAAATGTGCCATGGTCTGAAAAATAAAATACGGAAATTTATGGCAGATGGTCATCCAAATTCCAGCCGGGATTGTATATACATATACAAAGTAAAACAAGTACATTATATTGTATACAACAATTGCATGCCGGATTTTCTCATTGTTGCCGAAATAATTGGGTGTCATAACTACTTGCACATGCCTCACCTATCTTCCCCTACTTCCAGCAATAGCAACTTGCGCAGTTTGCACCGTTTTTTGTTGCCTGCAGCTGAGTGGCACTTCTTCCAAGGTGTATCGGTTGAGATAGCTGCGAATCGGCCCGATCAAAAAGGATCGCAGCGTCCCGGCCAGATCTTGCTGCAACAGCTTGTAAATGGCATCTTTGGCCATCTTGGGCATTACCGAATACCTGAGCTGCAAAACAGAGAAGTATAGTGTTTGTAGCGTTTTTTTTTTTTACATGTGTATGTGTATATATGTATATGTATGTTTATGTGTGTATATCAAAAATTATATGAATATGTATATACAGTATATCAAATATAAATGCAAATGAATGTGTATGGTGCTAATGACTAGTGCATCTATATATATATACATATGCTAACCCACCCCCTGAAACCTACCGGTTTCGATTTTTTATTGTGTTTTACAATGATTTTTGTTGGCTTTTGCCTTCGAAAGCAGCCAGCATTTGTTCATTCATTTGAAGACTTTGGATGCTTGAACATGATGAGTCATGATGCTTCATGTGCAGGTCAATGACATATTCGATGGTAGTTGCAGCGTTTTCGACTACCGTATTGTGTTCCCAACAAAGGGTTACAATTCAAACATTGACAGAATGCGCACGGCACTGTGGCCAAATGTCAATTTTAAACTTTACATGTTTTTTTACAATGTTTTTGTTCCTTCTTGTGACACGTGAAATTTTGGATTTTGTATGCTTTCAGATCTTGCAGGCATATTATTTGATGATTCAAAGTTTTGATGCTGTGCTGTTGAATGGCATGCAGACAAGATGGCTGGCTCCGGATCACTTTTTTTACAGCTGCACATCCCCTGCAGAATCGTCTTGGCGAACTATGGAACCATTTTGGCCATACGCCAGGAGCAAAGAGAACCGCAGGCGAGCCAAAGATCACTGTTCCTGTGCCAGTACTCGCACTGAGCACTTCTGATCTTGGCAAGGCAGCAGTGGTGAACCGACAGTCGCGTTCTGGTTCAAAGTGATGCGCTCCTTGAGGAAACGCCACACGCGATCAATGATCTGTGTGCCACCTTTGGTCTTGATAAGGCGGCCAGTGAAGGGATCCTTGTGCGAGGCCAGTTTGACATAGCACGGCTTTCGCCACATCCATTTTCCTTTCACTTTGACTCGTTTCTTGCAGTGACGCACAATGTCATGGAGAACGCTTGGCGTCTTGACCTTGTAAGACCTGGCCGCGTCAGTATGGAGAATGATACGACGGTACTTGAGGTGCTTGTTGGCCAGAGGGCTCCACTCCTGCTTTCTGATGGCTCCGGGCCCTGGTGCTCGTTTGGCGGATGTTTTGGGCTGCAATCGGTGCAGGAGTAAGGTCTTGGGCTGACCATGTTGGACAATGCCGCACCACTGCTCCCAAAGCACTGGAGCTGTGGGATCTGCCGCCATGTCCTTCAAGCCCTCGGTGGTGAATTTCATGTAGCTTCACGAGTCCGAGGATGACTTCTTGTCTTCCGGCATCTTGTCTTCCGGCTTCCTATCTTCTAAGGCCAACTGCTGAGCACTCCTTTTAGGATTGGCCAGGAGGGTCTCAAGCCGCCTTTGCGCCTCCTCATTCCACCCACCACTGCCGCCGGGCTGGAGCCGAAGTTGCCGTTGAATGGTCCCCATCATGGTGGTCACATCCTTCTTCTGGAGAGGTTGTCGGGTCGGAATGTGCCACCAAGGTTCCTGCCGCAATCTTGTCCAGCATCTTCTGTGTAGATGGCCGCGTCATTGTACTCTTGATGCCTGGTTCATTCTGGACGCCCAAGGTCATCATAGCCATCCCGTTTTGCAGCTTCACAGTTCCCTCGACGTTGAAGTTGTTAGTGGAGAATGCCATGATAGAAAGAGAGGATGGAATGGATGCGTTGGTGGCTGAAAGCAAAAAGCGAGAAAGGAAGTAAGGCACACAGACCGGAAGAGATGACAACGTAACTGCAGGAATGCCTTCAGAATGCGTTCTTGCCCTAGTTCTTTGGGAATCTTAGATTTAAAACCAAGAGCCAAGAACCAAGATTTGCTCAGGAGTCTTTGGGGAATCTTGGTTCTTGGTTTTAGTTCAGAAATTCCAAGATTTGTTCAGGAGTCCTGGGGGAATCTTGGTTCTTGGTTCTTGGTTTTGGTTCGGAAATTCCAAGATTTGTTCAGGAGTCCTGGGGAAATCTTGGTTCTTGGTTTTGGTTCGGAAATTCCAAGATTTGTTCAGGAGTCCTGGGGGAATCTTGGTTCTTGGTTCTAGGTTTTAGCAGAGGATGCATTCTGAACGCATTCTTCACAGAATGCAGAGAATGCATTCTGAATGCATTCTTCCCAGAATGCTATCATTGAAGTTAAGTTCAATCAGTCTCAATAGCATACTTACTACACTATTAGAATATATATATATATCATAATACCCTTAGCGTGTATGTAAGGTAACCCCCTTTTGACCCAGCCATCTGATGAATATGTCAAAAAGGTAGGTTTCAGGGGGGTACCATATATATGTAGACGGCAAATATATTATGTATAGTATATTCATATAGGGTGTAATAGTGTGTATTAAACTGTATTATATAAATGAAAAAATATCGTGTATATATATATTAAGTTTATAGCGTGTATGTATATATATATATATGGTATCTGTACACACATTATACATTCTATCATGTATATTATATGCAAAATACATCAACATACTATACGGCATAGTACATCCAATAGGGGATCCAGTAGGTAGTCTATAAGGAACCAACGATGGTGTTGTGTGACTTTTCCAGTTGTTTTTCACGCAAACAATAAGATTCATCTTGTAGGGGTGTCACGCCATTGATTTATCATAAACTGCGTAGTTTTGTTTCGCCTCCAGAATGCGGACATTTTGACACATAGAAAATTTGAAAATGATGTGTGTCAGAAAATTTGGGTTTGGTCCAAATGCATTTGCATTGATGAATACTGTCATCTGAAATGTCATCACCTCCTAACCCATACACATGAAACGGATGCCGATAAACTGATAAACATACAAAGAACATTCAACTGAGAACCTTTTTCAAAGTCCGGCAAACGTGGTGACGCAAAGGGGCACAGGGCACACATACACACATTCACAGAGGCAAACAAGTGCAAACACAGAAACAAGCGTACTACAACATGTTTTTGTCAATAGCGTTCCCGCGATGCTACGCAAAGAAAGACATGCCATGAACTGGCATTTCCCTGATTGTAAGACGAAGCCATATGATGATCGCCAGCAAGCCCATCACCATCATCACCATCATCATCATCATCATCGTCATCATCACCTTTCAACCCCCCTCAGGGATATAAATGATCCATGATGATATACTTCATCCTCCAGAATATATGTGCCATAAAACTCTACATGATAAGGATTGGTAGTGATGATGCATTTTTTTGTCATCAACCCCGGAAATAATGAGAAATCAAATCAGCAGCGTCTGTCATCCCTTTGGCGAATACGATTCCCCATAATGGAGTATGACTATGATATATATATATATAGATACATAGATAGATATGATATGTATAATTCAAATATATTGGGTACTAGTAGTATAATATATATAATATATATAAACCCCAACAATGAAGCAACAGGGATTAGAAAAACCCCGGCAAAAAAAAAAAAAACAACATGGGTCCCTGGGTCACATGAGTCACATGTCAAAACCTTACCTGCCATGGTTCATTTTCCAGGGAATGAACATCAATAAATCCAAGGGCTAATCTATTTGCTGGTTGGGAAACTCGATTCGTAGCTCCTTCGCTCCCCATTGAATAGGGAATAAAAAAAGGGAATATGAATACCCCTAGCTCCGAATCGCTCCCTCCGAACCACTGGATAGTAATTGCACGACTTTGACACATACCCATATGAAATCCAAGGGCTAATTGAATAATTCTATGGAAAAATATGCGTCAACAAAAATGCCATCGTTCTGAACGTTCTCCCCAAAAAAAATCATCGTGGCCTGGGGCCCCCAATCATCAATCATCCCCCCAATCCCAAGACCGGGCAGGCGAAGTGGCTGGATCAACACTTGGGCAGTGATAAATTCGTGATCCCTTGTCCTCATGGCTTGGAGAAGCTCGACGTCTGTGATAAAGATATGTAGGGTTGGTAAATGGCTTGACATGGCTTGGTTTCATGAGTAGTCAACCGAGATAAACTTAGAAATGTGATGAAATGTGATAGATGTTGTATGCGCAAATTATAACTCAACTCAACATACAAATTTATGATATCACAACTCGAGATTATCAAACTTCAAACATGTTTGCTTTGGGAAACGGGCTTCTCTAGAGATAGGGAACCCGTCAACCCGTGCCTTGCAACCTGTTGATTTATGGTGGACTTGGATTGGTGGATTGAATTTTAAAGGGACAGGTAAGCCAAAATCATGATACTCTCTGGCAGTCAAAGGTGGCAATGGAAAATCCCCTAGACATGAAGTTTGAAAAGGGAAAGTCATCTATAAATATTGGGTTGGATGGTGCCAGTGACGGGGAAAGACTTTACGGGGATCGATAACTTGGCTCAAGCAAGAGAAGGTTTGCTGGGATCACCCAACTGTGAGCACATCTCATGCTTCAACTGCATCGATTTATCAAAATGACCACATTTGGCATCCTGATTTTCTTCCACGACCTAGGGCAAATCGTGTAGGTTTGGCAAATCCTCAGTGCAGGTCGTGTTGCTAGCTATTGGGAGCTGAGCTTTGATAGCTGAGCTTTGAGAAACTACACATCATTATGTCTACATCCCCAAGACTCTTGTTTTTGGACTACCCCGGCGTCGCTTTGGTAGCAGCGCCCAATAGATTGACATCGGTCTCTAAACAGGCCATGAAGTGGTATATCTGGGCTCCCAAGGATCTGAGTCGTCACGGTGCAATGCTCCTCCTGTAGCACAGGCAGAAATTGAGATGCAACAAGAGCGAGCAATGGTGTAACCTGAACACAACATTGGTACAATGGGTATGCACAAACGTATACAAAATTGAGCCCCCGAGATCTCAAGGCAGATTTCTGAAATGGATTGACAGCTTGGGATTTGGGAGTGTACTTTTGTTTCACCCAAGGATGATCCTATGAATCCCATCTGCCCAGGGGTCCTAATAGCTGGAGCTACCCCTTTATCGCTGGATGGTTTATAAAGGCAAATTCCCATTAAAATGGGATGATTTGGGGTTTCACCCTATTTCAGGAAACCCCCAAATCTAGACAAAATCTAGTTGGTGCTTTCAACTTTCAACCCACGTAAAACTTGAGCTCGTCCGTTGGGATCCTCCTTCCATTCATTATTTGCTGGTGAACACCTCCTTATTGCTAGCATCCCATTAATATGGAACATATCCAAGTTTCTATCAATACATGTTATATATACAGCATGTCCAAATGTTTATGTTTTCTTCTTGCTTAAATTCTTATTATTTGTGTAGGTTAAAACATCATTTGTCTTGGTTAAGTCAACATGTGCATGTCTTAAATTCACCATTTGTGTTGGATAAGTCTCCTTGTTTATTGGTTAGCTCACCAGTCATGTTCATGTTGGTTTCGATCCTCATGTGTGTTGAATCTGTGTTGGTCAAATCCCATTTTTTGCGGGTCGGGTCAACGCGACATTCTTGTTGGTCAAACCACTGCAATCCTCATATGTTACAATTTACAATATAATATATTATAATATATTATAATAATATATTATAATATATTATATTAGTGGCTTCACTCACCATTTGAAACCAGCAATCAGAAATCTTCACCTCCCCGGAACTTCGGAACACCTCCAGCTGCGTCGAGATTTTGCGCAGGCTGATGCAAGTGCCACACAAATCGAAGCCTGCGAATCGGATGGCGTCTGTGTGGCCCGGCTCGAGGACTTTCTGGAAGGCGCCAAAACGTTCCTGGCGACGGCATGGGGCGCATGGGCCATGGGTTAATAGGATCATTAATAGGGATAAACAATGGATGGTTAATAGTTGATAATTGATTAACATGTTGCTTGGCTGGGTAAAAACGGATTTCCCAGTTCATGGATTGGGATAATCCTAAATATATTGGAGAGTATAATCCCATTTAATTACCAACAGGGGTTTTGATCACTGCTAAAAATCAGGGAAATTCCAAAATAATTGCTCTGTAAGATGGGGAAAATGATGCCAGCATTGAAATGCCAGAACCCATTTCCCAAACTAAAGCAGCTCGACCCAACCCTGAGAATCAGAGAATTTTAGAGGAAAGTAGGAAACCAACCCCACTTGCTTGGCAGGGTCGTCATGTTAGTCGGACATCGGGAAACATATCCGGATACCCCATTGAAGTATACACTGGGATACTCGTCTCTAGGATATTTTAATGTTTATTTTGTGGCAACCTTTGGATACTCGGATCTTGGGCAAGGTGAAATATACCATCTAAATCCAGCTAATAAGACGCCCTGAGGAACTCGGAGGTCTTGTTTCTCTACTGTTTGGTCGCCAAGGTTCTTAAAATCACTGATAAACTTCGTAAATGCGGTATGGTTTCATCCAAAATGATGGTTACCCATTAAATATTAAATTATGGCCATAAACGAACATGACGCCAATCCATCTTAGCTTCTGGTATCCTACTTTTTAGACAAACCAACCTTGAACCAATCATACTGACCGCTTTACGTCCCATCACAAAAGAGGCCAACCAGGAAGGAGTATCAAACATCTACGTCTCCACAACCTTGAAAAGAATGAAACAGCACGAAACAGCTACACAGGTTTCTGATTTCCAACCACTCCAAGACTGTTTGTTGGGAAATTGTTTCAAGGTTTGGACTGAGCATACTGTCCAACAACCACCAGCAAGCCACCAGTGTCACACAATGAAAAACCATCCGTGGGTTCCAAAGATCTCGTTGTGATCAAAAATGGCTGGACACTTGCATCATTTCATGCATTTCATGGGACAGAATCATCCATGAATTGATTACTGGAGGATCTTCGCCAGATTAGTGCCAGGCTGCCACTGCCACATAGCTATCCCTTGGCACATTCACCTAGCGTTTTGCAAGCGGGAAATAGTGGGAATTGGCTGTTACTAATTGCTTGAGCTCTGCCAACGTGTTAGGCCATCAGCCCCATTAAAACTAGTTACACAGGCTGATATGAGGTGATATGCGATATGTGATATGATATAAAATTATACGATTAATATAATATAATATGATATATGATATGATGACCTGAACCAACAAAAAAGTCAAGTAGTCAGTAGTCACCCGAAGCCATCAGAGTCGCCAGAAATCCACAGTGCGACGGTTTCGTGAATGGTACGTTCAGGTACTGCTAATCGCTATATTACATTATTACATTCACAGCTGGGCTAGTTAAAAACAATTTCTGACCATTTCCATCCATTTCCTGCAACCCTGAAACACACAGATTGAAATAATATATCCAAAGATGATATGTGTGATTATGTGTGTGAAGCCTCATATCCAAACATATTCAACCTCGTCCAACCTCTGGTAAAGGAAATCACTTGAAATCATACCGAATTCTGGGTCGAAAGCTGCCAAGGTGCCAAGCAATTGGTACCTGGCACGCATCCGCGGTCCATGGCGTAGCGAGGTCATGATCCGACTTTGTTTTTCCTCTTTAGGGCTTCTCTTTTCATCAATGAAGCGGTGGGAAACGAACATCTACGCTTTGTGCACAGGGGTCATGCCACCAAGTACTGGCTGGGCTCCAGAGCAGTTGTTCGATCTCCACAGGCTGGGCTTCGGAGGTACAAACAAAACAAAAGCGTGTACGTTTCTAGACCTATAAGCATAAAGATGATTTATAAGTCATGCACGTCCACTGTACATATGTAAATCTCTAGTGTTATGTGTTAATATATATATATATGTCTAAGTGTGTATATATATATATATGTTTATATATGTGGACACAGCAAGAATCTGTATATATAATTATGTATATATATATGCACTATATGCACATTATATACAACACATGCAGCAACTTAGGATTTAACCACGAGTAGATAGACTCACGCAATGTAAAGATATGTAGAGAATATCAATGTAGCTGTATGTACTGCATAAAGTTGATTATATTTGCATATTCATACACATCGATAGATACATGATAAGATCACGGTGAGCCATGGTCTCAGATTTGCACCGCTGCAGGGCTGTTTTTTTTGCTCAATGGCCCGGGGCAGAACAGCACCGGCAATGAGAGGAGTGACATCGGGTGACAGGAGCCAAGAACTCGGCAGAAAACTGAGAAGGAAACCAGCAAGATGGGGACTTCACCCAGCAAAATAGGTCTGATGTGGTTCAATCGAAAATGGACAGCAAACCCAGTCTTTTTTGACAGCAGTCCATGAGTTTCTTGTATATAGAGTTGTCCATCAAACAAACCCGCAATTACTAAAAAGTAGACTTCAAGACTTTAAACTTTAAGGCTTCTCCAAGTCAACTCAAGCCAAGTAAAATCCGCATCAGGCAATGCCCCCGTTTTCCTGTGACGTGGGGTAGGTCATCATGGTTATGGTATATAATCCCATCCCCCTCATATTACCCACCCCCAGAAACCAAATTTAATACGATCCAAAAAATTGGACCATGGACATGCTCTACCTTTCGTCGCTTCCTTAGAACACTTCTGATCCCTGAGCTTCTGTCATTACATCAGCAAGTGATGTGGAAAGAACCTTCAGGAACATAAATCTCTGAGATTTTAACCCCTTGTCTTTAAGTTGTTAAAAACATACCAAGCTTGTTGAGCTTGTTGGCTGTTTCACCATGGTTATTTCTGGTTTGCCCATAACCGGTCTATCTCTTGGAGGCGTTGAAGTTTAGTCTGAAGAGCATCATATCAGGTACAAAATGCTGCCCCTCCATTGAGAAGTTGATGTCTGTATTTTTATATATATATATATGTGTTCACCCATCTAGCTTCCAACAATGGATACTGCATAATATATATATATATATATATACATACAGATCAACCATGAACTCTACTTGCCTAATTATAAATCGACAAATCTTGCTAGAGGGCACCATTTTGTATGTCCTGGTACAGCTTCTGGCAGCTCAACGAGCGAGACCTCGACTCCTCCTTCAAGACAAATGGTGCTACCAGAAGGCCAACTCCACTATTCTAAGTTGGACCCAAACATGGCCTTGTAATCAACTGTGAGTAGGACACGGAAACCAGCAACCTCCATACACCAGTCATCGAAACTGACCTCTCAGCTGACCTGCTCAAGCAATTCCAGAAAAACTTCCTGCAGGTCCGGTATTCTGCCGGTATGCAGTTTTGGACCTTGTTCTTCAAGGCCACAGCGTGCGCAACGTGTCCCGGCGGCCGAATTGGGAGGGATGGAAGCCCAGTCATGTCTAGGGCCTAGGAACATGAATTCTCCGGTGGCAAGTGGAAGGTATCACGTGTTGTAGGTTTCAAGTTCCGAGCCAAGCTTAAGAAAATATTACCCTACTTTGTCAAGCCAGCCATCAATCCAAAATCAAGGAAACATGGTGACCTAGTAGTCCGAACTTTATCATGGGAAACCTCTGGAAGCTTTATCTCCTGCATTTTATTGGTCACCATCAATTGGCCGTCAACTACCAATAATAATAACACATACTGTGTATATGTATATGTATATATATATATATATATACACAGATCATCATATATTGTCTGTATAATAATAGAGGTATAGAGAAGATTATAGAAGTATACGTATATGTATTATATATATAAGCGTCTTCAAGTACATAGAATATAGAATTGAAATGTTTGGCCATTTTAGAGCATCTTCAGGAATGAAAAAGAAAACGTATACATAGAATATTCCAGTAGTTTAGATAGAATATTTGATTCAATTCCGGAAGATGAACAAAAACATGGTACTAAAATTCACTCGGACTCGATCCCCTAAAGATACTAAAACAAATTCTATGTACAAAACTGTTCCGAACCACGTTGGGAATTGAATTCTGGTCCATTCTATGTACTTGTAGATGCTTATATATATATATAGTAATCATGATGGTATGTCATCTATCCTCCCACAGTGCTTGATGGTGTTTCTGTGGTTGCTGCCACAGCTGGCTCTCCCAAGGCCTTCAGCTTGCCGGATCATTCAGGTTAACCATGGTTAACCTGTCCAGAAAGCTCAGTGCGGTCAAGTGACATGGAATGAATGGGCTCTGGTCATCCATATCATGTGAATACAATGGGTATATGGGTGCATAACGGGATTTGTCACCAACAAAAAACATCAAAAAATGTAGGATAACGTGGTATAGTCATTCCATCCCAGCATCATTCATTCTGGATTCTACATATTCGGCAATTGCATCCCTATGAATCAATTGATGATCCGTATATGAGACACTTGCCCAAGGTTTGACCGCTACAAAATGTTTATGGACTCATCTTGAGAAATCAATGTGAAAGTCCAGCCACTGGCAAAGGGCACAGAGGTCCAAAGGATTCCTTGGAAAAATTTAGAAAAATGAACTGGTACAAAGCAAAGTGATCAACATCAATTTGTCGACACCAATAATGTCCGTTTGGTAAAAATAGAAGGGCCGGTTTGGTATACCATCTATCATCATTTACCTGTTAAAGGGGTTTCTTCAAACCCCTCTATTAATCAACCAACCAATGGGAAAAGGACATCTATGGTCGGCACAAGTGGTCTCCTATCTTGATATATAGTGCTAATCATGAGAAGAAATGCACATCATTGAAGTATGCTTTGCTAGTTGCAACAAGGCCAGTGTGGCTCAGGAAATGATTGGATCCCCTCAAGATGGTACCGCTTGGAAAGTCTCCTATAGCTGGGCTTATCCCAGGTGTTCATGTTGATATAATTTTGTAATATAAGTTATAATATATATATATATATGTATACAATACATAATATATATACACATATATTACATGACATATATAATACACGTATATATATATATATATCATATATATATGTATATGTATAGTGTTGCGGTGGAAAAAAAAAGAAACATGATCATTGACAATTTGCCAGTGAGGTAACTTTGGTGCCAAGTCTGGGCAAGTAGTACTGTACATGTAGAGTAACTACGTACATACCGCATATATCATATAGGTAATACTGTGTCATCACAGATCAGCATACATCATCAAAGCATATGTCATCATAATATCATCACAAATCACCAAACCTCTATCATAAATCACCAAATATAGTACTGTATATCATAATAATATCATATGTTCATTATCTACTTACATATATCAGCATGTAATTTCGAATGCTTATCCGGGGTCTAGGGGCTCATCATCCCATTGTATGACAGCTGGATACTTGAAAAACCACCAACCACTTAAGGATCGGTTAATGATAACTGGCTTTCATGGTTAAATCCCACTTCAAAATTGGATAACCCACAGAAGTCGAAGCACATATACCATTGTATACTATGATCTATCATTCTATATGATTGAAAATCTCAATGAGTCCAAGATTTGGACAACACCCGGACATCATCATATGTCAATATGCACGTATATTATGTGTATAGATATGCATATATCATATCATAATATACATATATATATCCGCCGACCCCGGCCTTCGCCAAGGCCGGGGCGGCGCCTGGGACCACCGCAGGTGTGGAACTTTTCCAACACGCCCAGCACGCAAAAGCTACCACAAGGCCACAGCAATGGCTCAAGG
>Ga0126342_10012508_pt1 | contig 15129 bp, 15 predicted proteins | sample Cyp1metagenome_FD_92528 | JGI IMG/M metagenome (GOLD analysis project Ga0126342, IMG submission 92528) | Coral microbial communities from Lord Howe Island, Old Settlement Bay, Australia - Cyphastrea 1 metagenome | ecosystem: Host-associated > Invertebrates > Cnidaria > Coral ...
AGGGGGGGGAGTCGTACTGAAATTTCATTTTAAAATTCCATTTTTGCAATCATGCTTTCTCAATGATCAATATTCCTCATCATTCCATGTCTTTGGCAAGCAGATGAAAATTAAATACTTGCGTGTCAGACTGAAGCAGCACATATGTAGGGATGGCATCCCTCCAAAAATTGCGCCGCCGTCATCATACTTCCGCTTAGCTCCTCCGGAGCTAAGTGCAAGTATTTTCTAACCAGTGCCCAAGGCTTGTTAAGAAATGTTACTTTACAATTCCATTTGAGGGGTTGGATCACTATCCCAGGGTTTCAAAGCAAAAAACAATGGAATTCGACAGCTTGGTTTTGTCCCCCCCCCGCCCTCCCCCTCTATAGGGTAGGGATTAATTATATACAGATACATATTACATTACAATACAATACAATACAATACGTTACATTACATTACGTTACTTAAGTTGCGTTGCATTACATAAATTACATTGCATTTTCTTACATTATATTACAACACCTCACATTACATTACATAATGATTTTCTGTCATTATTTTGTCTCACTTAGAGTCTAGATGTACTATGATCATTTTGTTTATTATGTATGTCATATGATCCATGTATGCTATATATGGTAACATTTACCATCAATATACCCCCAATGTTAGTATATATACCAGCACCATGGATCCTATGGGTTTATGTCATATCATTGTGTCTTCTAAATCACATCATTTTGTCACAGCTGGCAGGCCCCAATGCTGCGGGAGACGAGGTCCTGGCCGAATACTTTGGAACGGCCGGGACGACCTGGGTTTGGTGAAAGGATGCGAAGATGGATGAAACTGTTGGTTGTTGGTTGTTGGTTGTTGGATGATGATGATCACCAATGTTATGTATCTATATTATTATTATTATTATAGAATAAGATTATGATCATGATGATGATGATGATGAAGAAACTTCCTCCCTCATTTGGATTGAGAACTTCTGAATCCATGAAGTACAAACTAATTTAAGGATTGTGGATTATTGTGGGCTGAACATTGGGAATGTTTCTTGTCAAACTGATTCGATTAAGCCCTTTGAGCATCCCTTAAAACGCGTTTCTGAGGTTGGACGATCCATCCTTTCTTTGTTCCAGGCTCTCACGGGAGGCCTGGCCTGATGGCAGTCTGACCACATGGGGTATCAAACCTGCAGACTTTTATCCATCGGCCATCAACAGGGTACAATCATCTACAATGTACAATCAATCTATAGATATCTATAGATCACGATGGGGGATGATTAATTGGGGGGTACCAATTTACCAATTTCTAGCTATTTTAAGTTGCCAGCAACTCCATTTGTAAAGTTGGCAGAGGTTGCGACCCTAAGCGGCCGGATTTGAAGAGCCCAACAGGTATCGATTGGCGGGACTTGGTGGAGCCACTGAGTCAGTACATGAACTGGGGATGGGGACTGGCCACCGTCATTTGGATCGCATTTTTGATGCTTGGAGCAGCTTGGCGGCAGCCGAATGGAAATGGCGAAATGCGTGGTAAGATGTCATAAAATTGCAGCCTTCTAATTTCCTGTCAGCCAGACAAGCTTTCAGAGATCGTTCCGGAAACTTCTTAACGAGTCCTACTGGATTACAGTGTACCGTTCGGGTATTGAAGCGTCTCGAGGGCTTTCGTGTTTTGCCTGAAGAGTGGGATCACTATGCCGGGATGACAGAATATACAGAATGACCGGAGAGTTCAGGTACAGGGGTGCAAACTCGGAAGGGGTTTCACTTGGATTCACCAAATAGTGATGAAACAGGAACTGTTTTCTATCCCATAGAATCCATGTATGCTATATATGGTAACATTTACCATCAATATACCCCCTTTATGTTAGTATATATACCAGCACCATGGATCCTATGGGTATAGTTTTCAATTTTCTTCAATATTTCTCCTTTTTTTTGGGGCTCAACAGGTTCGGAGATGAACACTGGCAGTGAGGTCATGAACATCATCACAGGCAATTTTGTGTCTGCTGCGATGGAACGTTCCCAGTCCGTGAAGGCGCCGAATACATCTGGGATTGGAAAAAAGCGCTGGTGGTTGATGGTGATACTGTATTGGGTTGCACACGCTTAGACTGATACTGAACAATACTGGTATAATTGGAATTACTGAGATCCAATGTGAGAGAACCAATTTTCCAGGCGTGTAGTATAGGTATTCACTGCACAAGCCTTTTCCCACCTTGCTAGGATGTGGACAATGTCTTCCAAGCAAGACGGCTGTTCAAAAGCCTGGATATTGATGACAGTGGTGTCACTTAGCCTCAGCATGCAGGATGGATGTTTGGGTACAAAAAACAGTCAGTTTGACCCATGGGTAAAGGTTCTTCGTTTCTTGGAAGTTTTTTTTTATTTGAAGATGTTTTTTCAGAATCCCCCCAAAAAAATCAAGGTACCATTTTTTTTCGCTATACCCTCTGGTAATTTAACATAGCTATGGAAAATCACCATTTTTAATGGGTAAAACCACTATGAATGGGCCATTTTCAATAGCTATGTTAAATTACCAGAGGGTACTTTCGTTGGGTTTCATCCTTTTAAGGCTTCCCAAAGTAAGATCTTTCCATCGCCTTCCAAAAAAAGACGCCGAGGCCATTACGATCGATGAAATCCGACGGCATTTGGAGTCCAAGCCTGTGCAGCAGTTCTTCAGGCAGGCATGGTTTTGTTGGTCGGTAGAGAGCTCCGAAAAGAAATTGGAACACCTTAAATCATCTTAAATCATCCAAGAAACTGGGTGTATTTCAGGACTGGATTGGGGGCTTTTTTTTGGATTTGGATGATTGATTTTTTTTGTACCGCGAGGTTCAGGGGACAGTCACATTTCAAGAGTATCATCATCTGGTCGTGGCCCAGGACGATCGATGTTGATTCATCTGAAGCAGAAGTCCTGTTTGAGATTTTAGATTTGAGTGGAGACGGCAGCATAGACAAAGAGGACAGACCGGGAGGGCCGCAGACCGGGCTTTGGGCGAGGAACGACTCAGATAAGAAACTGCGCAGCGTGAGTCTGAAGTTGTTTGGCACTTGGCTAAAGAATCAACACTTATGGTGACACTTTGGCCAGAGAATTATTTTGAGACCATGGCTCATTTGAAACATTTGTCTTGAATTTTCTGTATATAGAATTATAGAGATGGATATGGCTCAAACTCCTCTACCCATCCAGTTAGGAGGTATCCAAGTTGTATGCCATTCTCTACCCTCAGCATCATTTAGCCATGCAACCATCATTTCCCCATCATTTTCCCAGCTCACTTGCCATGACTCAGCCACTGGGCCCAAAAAGGGCCCTTCGTTGCCGGAGGAGTTCATCAGCGGCTGTTTACGGCTGCAGGGTGCAGCCAGGGCCGTGGATCTCTTGCTGATGACCAAGGACACGCGCCGAGGTGCGCGGATACGACGTGTTCAGCTGCAGCATTGATGATATCCACTTGATGATATTTTAAAATTTGTAGTCCATCAGTTCAAACATATTTGAATGTACTACATATATATAGAGTATAGAGTAATTATATGTAATTATACGACATGTTGCAACAAAATGTATGTGGTAGAGTGCATGGACACATCATAAAAGATATGTCCAGGCTTCGAACAGATTCTTTGCTACCTCGAAGAGCTCACACAGCGTTTCGAAGCCACACAGGACCCATGGAGTGGTGTTTTGAAGCTTTCAAGCAGCCACAATGACACAGCATTTATCATGTAAAAGACAATCTATACACGTCTATACCCCTGTACTAGTAGATGAAACGTATACCTCAAGAATCTTCAAAATATATCAAAAGATGTGATGATATTTGTTTCATCACGTTCGATTCTATATCCACCATCCGCATGGTCCGCTGAGCCTGTGTGGTTCCATCAAGCTCCGTGCCTCTTTAAGTGGAAATCACCTGTTCTCACTTGGAAGATCATCTACTCACGCAGGACAGCTTATCAAGATCCGAAAGTGGTTGGGAGCTCAACCCATAACGCTGCTGGTTCAAACATTTTTCAAACATTGGATCATATTTCTCAGGACAGACATGATATATTGATATATTCAAATCTTAGTCGGGTTGCTAGTGCCCAGCTCAAAAACATGCGTTGTTGGGTCAATATTGAGCTGATCAGTCGATGATCCATGATGATCCATAGAAATCCATGTTTCCTCAGCCTTTGGGGACCGACAAGCGTAAAAACAACTCGACAAGGCAGGCGCAGCAATAGCGACAACGGCCTATCCTGAGTCATGTCCTGTGAACCCTGGCTTTGAGATCTGAGAACTGGATCTGATAGATTAACGTCTCAAAATCAGGGGGGTCCAATGTTCCGATTTACCCTCTGGTAAACTAACATAACTATGGAAAGATCCACCATTTTTAATGGGAAAACTCACTATAAATGGCCATTTTCAATAGCTATGTTAAATTACCAGAGGGTACTTTTATTCAAACAACATTTGAACCTCACGTTACCAGTTGGGACCACCCTGATTTTGAGACATGCCTTCATTGTCATGTTGCAAAATTTCAGGGCAGGTATTATCAAATATGCATCAAGAAAGAGAAGCAACGAAGAAACGTAATATATACTGATACACATATAAAATTATAAATATACATCATGCTAAATTTGAAGAGTTTAGCTTAGTTTACCCGCGAATGCACGAGCCGTCACGAGCCAATTCGCTCCCTGCGGGGTACTCCCAGTCCTGGCAAAGCCATGACGCGGGTGCCGCGCGACATCGCGCGACGTAACAGTTGCTGGTGCAGCACAGAGTGGCTACGCACCAGACTGGCGTCGACGGTCACAGTCGTTGCTCAAAAGTGTTTTTTTTTTCCATGGATATTCAACTTTTCCATGGATTATCCAACACTTTTCCATTTTCCATGGATTCAACGGGGGCTTTTTCCAATGGGTTTTTCGACTCCAACTGATCGGGAAATTTCTTTCGGGATGATGCAGTGATGGAGTTGTCGCCAACACTACCCAATGACCCAATCGAGGTTTGGGTATGTACTATCATGTCACTAGCCAATTGGTTCCACTTATAAATGGGGTATACTGTAGTACTCAATTTGTCTCATACCCGTGTAATCAGACATGCGAAAAACATCGACATCTATGGAGAAACAAGTCGCAACATCAGACCAAAAATAGATGTACAGATATGGATAGATATGGGATATGGCCAACCAAGAGGCCGGACACAAGTCATACCAAGCCATTGTAACACATGAAGAGATCATTCAGTGAAGAAACATTGGCAGTTGCAGCATCAAACATCATCAAAAGCAGTGCAACCAAGACTGCACTCAGAAACTTCGCTTAAACATAAGATGTCGTTGGAGTTGATCATAGCACGTTTTAGCACAATTATGGGAGCAGGGCCAACATGTTGTCTGATTTTTGGTGGCACTGCCTGGAAAACCAGCAAAGAGCGGATGACCTTTCAAATAATCTCTGCTTCTCCCCTAAAGAAATGACACCAGACCCGTTTGTCAGAGTTTATTTTTTTGTCCTCCCAATTTTGTCCTCATGATATCCCGATCTTTACCATGAAATATCTACCCATTCAAGCTGATATGGATGTATTATGGACCATAATATCCCATCATTGAATCATGTCCCCATGATATCCGGATATTTTCCTTGATGAATCTGCCAGTACCCTCTGGTAAATAAACATAGACCCTGAAAATCACCAATTTTTAATGAAAACTAATCTTCCAACCCCTATCTGCCAGGGTCTATGTTAATTTACCAGAGGCTAAGTCCCCATTTCAGCAGCCAGGAGTTCCTAGAGCTGGTGAAAGAGACCTGTGATGACTACGCGGAGATCAATGAGCGCAGCTCCGCAGCTCACAACTTTGGGCTGGGAGGGGAATTGGACCGTTGGACCTCGATGAAGAATGGATGCCATGAATGGTTGCGGAGGATTTCTTGATGCCAATGATTCCATTAGTATCATCATGTATCATCTATTTTCATCTATTTTGATCTATTTTTATCTATTTTTTTAAATCTATTTTGATCTATTTTTCATGGTAACCCTGGGTGAAGCTCCTATGGATTCCTATGGTTCCACAGACCTGGCAACTCAGCAGGAGATCGTGGAGCGACACTCGACGCTGGAAACTGCCAACACTGACCTGGCAGAGATCCAAACGGAATCCGAGACCAAAATCGAGGAGACCGCACCGGGGACCGCAGCGATTGATGTTGTGCTGCTTTTTTTGGGGTCTAGATTCGTTGCAGATTGAAGATTCGGGGCATCCCGGTCGCATAGGCAGCCTGGGTGTGAAACTACGCTTATATATTATATAATTAGTATTAATTGATTATAGTTACATTTTAAGAGCTTTGACAGGTAGTTGGCTCACGTTTCACAGGTCAATTTGGCCGTTATCCAGCCTTGGAGCAGTCGTAGTGAATCGTAGTGCGACACCAGTGCTTCGGATGAAGTAGCGAAAAACCATGAAAAACTGGAAACATCCGGAAGCATCCGGAAGCATGGATTTTCACATCATCGATAGTTCGGCATTGCCAGGCTGCCATCCAGTTTCCAATGGCAGGGACCCTGCATTCGCCAGGAGCTCCGTGGAGAGTTCCAGAGTTACAAGAGCCTCAGCTGCAGTATTCCTGTGACTGCAGAGATGTTGGATGCCTTCAACTTATGGCACTTTGATGTTTTTCTCTTGCCATATCTGGATTGATATTACATGTTACATCATCTTACTGTAGGTGATTATGTGATTCCTCCAGTCCCAGAGTGTAATATCATGCAATTACATTGGTGACATTAGTCATTGGTCATATTAGTCATTAGTCTCGTGCTACGGACACCGAGCGGACCTAGCGCAGCAGAAGTCCTGGGAACCTTGGAGCCATTGGAATCTGGACGACCCAGGAAGGAGCAGGAAATGGAAATGATGGAACTGCGGAACAAGGCAGGGGATGAGGGGATGACGATGGATGATGATGGATGATGATGGATCTGAGGATCGGCTTGTCGAGGCATGTCGAGGCCATCTCCATTGAAACAGGTCGAATGGGGTAGTTTCCAGAAGATGGACATAGTTTTTCCGATGTTTTTCGATGTTTTTCTTCTGTGACTTGCTGGGTTCTGTCAGACATTCCTAGGGGCGCCAAGGCTTGGCCAAGGGCAGAATCCGTTCCCAGTCCTCCAGGTGGCCACGCTGCAAATCGAACTGGATGAATGCCAGAAGGTGGGCCTGGGATATCATGGGACATCTGTGAGCTGAAAAGCTTGTCCTTCCATCCAGACCTTCAATACCCTTCAATAATCTCAATATATCTCAATATATCTCAATCGTATATTGAAACCAATCACCTTCAACATCATGCTTCAGCACCATCCTAGTTGCTTCTGTCGCCATGCCAGAAGCGACAGCAGTTGCAGCACGAGTTTGATGAAGCAACGCTGGAAGACTCCGAGTGCCTAAACTCAAATGGAGTCTGGCGTGTTGCTTGACATGTTGACATTCGAATCAAAGGCCCAAACTTAGATAGTTTACGAGTTTGTAGGCCATTGGTACCAAACTTTTCTTTTTAAACATCATTCTTGGTATTGGAATCAAAAGCTGGACGTCCCAGTTGTCGGGTCACCAGCCGGTCCTTGTAGGTCCAATGAGACCAATATCACATAGAAATTCATTGAATTATTTTCACTCTCTCCATCAAGAAGCCAAGTATCTTCATCAACTGCTGGGAGGGAATTGGTTGCTATATGATATACGTATATATATATATATCTATTGATTATATTGCTACAGTAAGCCTCGACAATTTGGCCACGGAAGTGTTTAGGCACACTTCCAGTGCGACACAGTCAGTGCACAACCCACAAGATCAAACAGTCTCTGGACGAACAAAGGAACATTGACAGCATCCCGCTGTTTTCCGTACATTTCTCTTGAACCAAACCTCTCATGGTACCAACACCTGGTGAATCTCACGACTGGTTCTTTTTGTGAGGCATTCGCTGAAGTTCGGACAAATCCTCATGTCAGTGCGAAGCACAGCCCAGCCGTTGTGTTGTTCGCAAGCCGCTGTGTTGTTTCCAGTGATTCTTACTATAATTATTGGGTTCAGGAGGTGTTCTGGTCGATATCAGGAATTGGTATCAAGTAGTTTTGCGGCTGATGGTGGTGCAAATGGATTCGCTGCACATTGGCTAAGCGGCTAAGGTAGAAAACTTGTTTCTGCGATGCACGACCAAGAGGCCGCGAGCAGTTCCTATGCATAGTTCTGAGAGAAGAAGTTGCTGAATGTAGTTGTGACAGTCCTACCACATCAGGTTGAAAGTGGAGGTAGGACATGTGTACCTGATTTTTTGTCGCAGTACAGTTTTGTGCATTCCATGGGACAGGAATCCCCAAAAGAGACCACCATAACGTATATGAAGACAAACTACAGCAGAAGTATTTCAGAGAAACATTATTTTTATTGATCTTTTAACGCATCTGGAAGTATCACAACCAAAAAACCTTCTCTGCCCAAAGTACTACATGGTCTGATGGCTGGGCTCCGACAAGATCTGCTTTCCGCAGGAAAAACATTCAGCATGCTCAGACCCCGGTTGATGACGAGGGGAAGCAAGAAGGCATGAGTGATTGGTTTTCAAAGCTGTTTCGAAACTCCTAGGTGGATATAGTTGCAGAATGTTCCGATGTTCTACTAAAAAACGTATTGTTTGGGGCTACACTTGGTGTTCTGATGTCGCCAATGCAGAGAAATGATCTTGGACATTGGACATATTGGAAGATCTTAACAGGTGAAGAAGGTCAGGATGAAAGCGAGGATTCCTTCCGAAAGAAGAAGGAGCTCAAGTGACCGGCGGCACCGGGACTCAAGTGACCGGTAGTGGATTTGTTTGGGGCAAGGAGGGAGTGTGAAATGAGAGAAGCAGAGTCAGTTGAAGCTGGTTGGGCAGCCTGACCCGGGGCTTTCTGCGGCAAAGCACCCTCCAGAGCAATGAAAAGTATATATATATATATACATCAAATCGTTCAAAAAGGGAACCTGCAGAGAATTATCAAACATGGCCTGCTGGAAAATCTTGAGGATCTTCGCTACACGGGTCCCCAACCGCGATTTGATTTTGGTTACTTTCGTTTCGCATGAAAAACTGCCCATTTTTAGGGGACTTCCATGGATTTTGGCGTCGAAACCTTCCAGGAGAACGCGATGAGGCAACTGAAAATCATCCTCGCTTACCTCAAGGACGCCACTGGGGGCTGTTGGGAAATCAGTTTAGACTCTTTTGTTTCCCACTGAGTGTAAGTATGTGTATAAGTGAGATTAGTATAGATTAGTGACATACTATAATGTATTAGTATTATACTAAAAAGATAGTATGTCCTGCTATATTTTTCTATTCTTTAATTGGGCGTTGGGTGCCCAGATTGGGATGCTGCATCACGGGTGTCTCATGCATCGCAATGAAACCTTGCGCCTTGGGGTTTTTAATGTGGCTAAAAGGTCCAACATGGTTCAACCATCCTCTCAGTTTTCAACCAGTCCGTTGCGGAATCCGTTGCGGAATCCGTTGCGGAATCCGTTGCGGTCAGGATTTCCGGGAAATTTGCGAGATCCTCCGGAAAGAAAGAAGAGCAGATCCCACCCGCGCGAAGCAGGCGCCAGCACTGGAGCCTTGGAGCGATATCACGTGGCGCCAGTACCATTGGGATGGACATCCATTGAGGATGGCAAGGGTGTTCGACCTGAAACATAGGCTACGAAGCCTACATCCCAATGGTGTGGCTGATGGACTATAGGGTAATGTATGGGTAGCACAATGCAGTCTGTCTCCTGATTGATGAGGACGCTTGTCCGTTGGGCATTTTGTTGCTAAATCTCCGACTTGATCCATTTTGATGCATATTTTTGAGATCACCAGAACAGATTCTTCTTGAGGATGCTCCAAAAAATACAACGTTGGATTATGTTCAAAGGACATTTCACTAGTCCGACATCAAACGGGCCATCATCTTCTATGAATACATTGAATACATCCACAATTTCTATACAACTACAATGTACCAAGCAGAACTAATACCGGTATCTATATATGAGTAACCGACAAGATTATTTTAATACTAATTGAGTCTTGCGTCGCTTGGTCTCGCTGCGGTAACCTTCACTACCGATAGGGGACGAGCCTAATTTAGAACATGCTATGAAAACGAACTTAAGTAATATCAAGTAAAAAATTGTCCGCTATTCATCTATCTTTCTGTCATTCTATATATTAATGCACCAGTCTATCACTTATTATATATTATATATCAACATCTCCAGATCTGATCCTCAGCTTTTCGAAACCTGTTCCGGAACCAGGGAGCTTTAGAGGCGGTCACTGCACCGGAGCCCAACATTCGATTCGAGGTGCCGGCCGGCGCAGGTATTTCATGGTTTGTTGTGGCTATGGATCAATACCATGATCTCTAGTATGATTACGTAGAAATACATCTATTTTCATCTCCCAATAGATACAAATAGTGAAATACAATCTTTTAAGGGGATGTACATCAATTTTTTTTGGATGTACATCCATAACCCCCAGCTATTTCGATGTGAACTACAGGGGTACCATGCTTTTGACCCACCCCCAGGCAGAGGCCGAATCACGCCCCGGCATCCCGCGGGCAGGCGGAGATGCCTCGCGGCGGCGATCGAGGATCTCAAAACTCAGGTGATCAAACACTGGCGAACTGGGAAGCATCATTTGTTGCATCATTGGTTGTCACTGAAAAGTATACTTAAGTCAGATGATTCAGATGATTCAGATCTAGGTCATGATAGTCCCTGATGTTATTTGATGTTGGAGGGGTCATGATAGTGACCAGGTTCACAGGGCAATACCAAGGAGCTCAGGCTGGGGGGGATGATGCAGATCTGCACAGCATTTTATTGTTGGTGATAGATGGTCATAGTATTTGATCATGTTATATCGACTGTATATGACTGTATAATATTACCAACCAGAAACCACGTGTGTTGCCCAGACGTTAACATTGAGAATGTCGTGCTGTCAAATATATGATAGGATATTGCAGAAAACACTGCGTATACGCAGTGTTTTCCAGTTTAGGATTCAACGTTTTCAGAGCCTAGGTTTTAGGGTTTACGGTTTTAGGGCCTGGCCGTAATATTATAATATATTATAGATATATAATTATCCATTTATATAATGATTATAAGATATCTGTTTGGAATATGTTTCTCGGTATGCCACAGACATTCTCATTGGTTTAGCCTATTTTATTCCATTTTTTAGCTCCATTTACTCCATTTACTCCATTTACTCCATTTGGCGAGGCCAAGTGCCAACGTGAGCAGCACCCAGGATTTCTGAGGCGTTTCACGGTTTCACCATTCGTTTCACTGGAGTTCTGGCAGGCTGCTGTTGTCCACGTGTTGCGGTGTTCGGTTTGTGGATGTTTTTGGCAGCTTGACAAACTATGGTAAACCTTTTAGCATGGTCTTATAGACATTTGCTCGGTGAATGGCTGGATTTTTACCAATTTGAAGTTTCTTTTGTTGTCCCACACAAGTTTTTGCGAAAATATCCAACATTTGCCATGGTTTCATCTTTGAACATGTTTTTGGCAGTACCACGGAACTCACAAAATTTGCATGACACCAGTACCTCTTGGTGTTTTGGAGGGACGCCAGGTGCAGGTGTTTCTCAAAAAGCGTTGAACAGGTCTGGGTTTTTAGTGGCTTTCATGCATGTGGCAGTGTCTTGAAATCGGGAGATGCTGATCACAAAATTGTTCACCGTTTTTTCTTGGTACTCAAACTCCAACTGGGCCAACTGCTATGAGAAACAATACCTGGTCAATTTTAGTTTTTTTTTATTTTATCTACCAAACTATATTGCAGTCATTTCCCTTGTCCTTGGTGCATGTTGCCATGGTTGTCATGGATTCACCAATTGGCTGCCGTGTCTCAAGCTGGAGGACTTAACTCCTCGGGCGATGTTGGCCTTTGTGAAGTGGATGGCTGCGAAGTGCTATGGGCACAAGATGGGAGGAAGCAAGATGTTGTTCAATTAATGTAATATGTTGAACAACCTATAAACAATAAATCAAAAATGGAATGTACACTGTCTAATGCATCCAACGCATCATTCATGCATTGATGAGTACTTAACATTGTTAAAGCCTACCTTGTCCACAAAATATGATCTCACATGGACTTCAGATGCCACAATTAGGAGCTCTCAAAACTAGACATTTCTTATCATTTCTTCAGTTTCTTCACATTTTTTTGGATGTTTGGTGCCATTTTTGGCGCCACTTTTCTGACAAACCAATCGCTCCAAGACATTGACGCCACTCGGCTCCCATGGGCGACGACCTCGTCACAGCGACCTCTGTGGATCTGTTGAGCGGTGGAGCGACCCTTCCATGGAAGGCGGTCCGACGTGAAATGATGGGTCCATGGTAGAATCATGGTCATAACATGCCATAACTCTCCAAAAAAAGTTGGGATTTAGGATATTTAGATATATTTAGGAAAAAGATAAACAACAAAACATATACTAATGTTGTTTTCTCAATGTTCATATTTGTTTTTTCAGGCATGGTCATAAGTTGAAATGACACCAACAGTTGGCAGTTGGGAATATAATATAACCATAGATAAGCCCTGTCTTGTGGTGCAACAAAAGGGACTTACGATGTGGATCATGGAAGATGTGGCTCTTGGTCTTTTGCCAGGTCCATCCTGGCGTCGAGAGGATTTATGACAAAGCCCTCAGCTCAACATCGCACAATGCGGTCAAGCCTCACATGGCGTGGCTTGCAGAGTTGACACATGTTGGATTTGTGCTGCACACCTGAGTTGACAAGATGGATGACAGAGTCGAGGGACAGGAGAGCATTTCTTCGCCGAGGCTTTGAAGAGCTACGTTTATCAATTGCCAGCGAACGGCAGTCAGGCGTGTATGACAGAACCATACAGAACCGAATTGCCCACTTTGAGACTCATGGGCAATTCTTTGCCTTGTGAGATTCCCAGCGCCTGCAGAAGATCCAAGATCAATGTCAAAGTCATGGCCCAAAACCTGTCAAACTTCCGCCAGTTTTCTTCTGCAGCTCCTTCATTTGGACAAAAAGGGACACTTCTCTTTTTCAAAGCGATAGATGATAGATATCTCTGAAGCAACGCCGAGATATCGCAGGCAGTGATGCAATTGCCACACGATGGCAAAGACCTTGGGATCGTTCGAGTCTTAAAGCTATGGCAGCTATGGCAGCTATGGATATGGACAGCTCCTGCGCCAAACCACTCCCTGTTGGCTCGTGAATTCTATGGTTATTCTGTGGATATGGGTCGTAACTTGGTGGCCAACTGCAGTGAATCTTGATCCAGAGACGCATCTAATTTGCTGTGGAAGGAGAGTTGCTTTGAATGCTTAGCCGACTTCTCAGATTGAGGTTCAACCATTCTTGGTCTTCCAGCTTTTCCTTCCTCAGGTGGGCTTCCAAGGTTTGCCAACACAGCCACGTTCGAAATTTCACCAACAAATCACCCTTAAATTCATCCACGATCCAAAATCCACAGATTTCCAACATGGAAATCCAGAGATTTGGTGCTAGTTCCGACCGACTTCCGCCAGAACTACCGAGCCTGTCTTCTGGAAGTAGCCATTACAGACACCACCTCGGCGTCCGCAACCTCGGGATCTGAAGACTGAGAAGGGGATGATAGGGATAGGCTGCAGAGCTTTAATCTGATGTCATTTGGCCACAAAATTCAGTTCCAGAGTTTACAGTGGTATAGATGCATGTAGTATATGTACTGTATCTGTATATGTATATAAATATATTGTATATTATATATATACATAGTATATATATATATATATACACAGATGTTTATACTATATATTATATATATACACACCTCATGATTCGTGGCTATTGGTACAGGGTTCCCCTTAGGCGGCGCTGGTTGCTCCTTGGCGCCTCGACGGAGGAGGTAGCAGGGTACCGGCAGCCAGCCATCGCCATCTTTTCGGTGCAAAAAATGGATGTCTTGGAACATCCCGGCGCAGTTGACTGGTCGCAGGCACATACCACGATGCGATTTGCGAGACTTCCCCTACTTGGCCTTCCCAGAGGGATGTGGTGGAAATCTCAGAGTCAGATGGGGTGGAGTCTTCTTCTACCAGAAACTCAGGGATTCTGAGGGGCTCCCAATTTCTTGGCATATTGGCTGATCTGAGGACATCCAAGGTTTCTGTTTGAGGCTTGCAATATTGACAGTCATCGGGTGATGAAGGTGCCGACAGTATGATGATGCTGCTGATGATGATGACGATGATGAGAACGACAGTTGTTGAAATGCATTGTAACAAATTGTAACAAATTGTAACAAATTGTAACAAATTGTAACAAATTGTAACCACATGATATCAATGGCAGAGACTGAGCGTCGCATCGAGGTTCAACCTTTGTGTGGACCTGCAGTCATTAGTCGACGGAGCCTTCGGGCAGGAGGTCAAGTCAGTGGATGGCATTGTGATCCATCCGGAATGTAGGTGCCGCACCGGCGGAGGTGGTGCTTAGCCAAAACATTCAAAATTTGCATATGATTGAATAGTAATTCCACCAAGTAAGTAATCCAGAATTTTCCAAACACAAATCTTTTAAGATTGTGATTATTCCAGGTGCCATTTTGCCAGTGCATTATCTTCGGCATTGTTGTTTGTTCCATGCGCTCTGAGAGTCGCAACAAGGGCCAATGCCAAGACTGCCAAGACCCTGGCTGATCCCCAGAGAACATCTAGCAGCTATTTTGGTGATCATATTATATGATAGTACCTATATAATCATATTATTATATGATAGTGATAGTACCTATATAATCATATTATATGATAGTGCCTATATAATCATATCATTATATGATAGTGATAGTACCTATATAATCATATTATATTATCAAAGGAAGTTTAGTGGGAGAAACTTCCGTGTTACGGACTTTTAGAATGTCAAAGAAAGAGTTAGTCAAAGAAAGAGTTAGTCAAAGAAAGAGTTAGTCAAAGAAAGAGTTAGTC
>Ga0126342_10012509_pt1 | contig 15129 bp, 17 predicted proteins | sample Cyp1metagenome_FD_92528 | JGI IMG/M metagenome (GOLD analysis project Ga0126342, IMG submission 92528) | Coral microbial communities from Lord Howe Island, Old Settlement Bay, Australia - Cyphastrea 1 metagenome | ecosystem: Host-associated > Invertebrates > Cnidaria > Coral ...
AAAAAGCAATGAATGCTATTTTGGTTCAAGTTTACTTGAGCCAAAATGATAGCATTCATTGAAGCACTTAAAGATGATACATGCACACCCAAGCCTGCCAAACTCAATGCATGGGTATATATAGAATTATATATAATATATCCACCATACACCATAAATATCCATAAATCCTTAATTAACATCCCTAGGGCCTAGGGGGTCCCTTTCTGCGGCAGACAGCACTGGTGAGATCTTATGAACAGGCAAGGCAGACCCGTAGTGCAGGAGGCAAGTGCCGGAGGGCTGATGACACCAGGTAGTCTACCTGCAGGTTCTCGAAAAACGAGAATCTATGGACTGGTTGGAGGGAAAATTTACAGGAAGCCATTCGGAGACCCTGGGTTTTACATGGTTTTACTATATTATGTTTTACTAGTAATTGAGGTAAATTATCCCATCATCCACGTCTGTGTCACTGGAAGTCCTCTGGTTTTTGGGGCCTCGTCACACGCCAGATCTGCTCTTTCCATGATTGCTTCCACCTCGGAATGCAATGCATCCACTTTCACAGTAAGGAGCTTACAGAAACATCCGACGCCCTTGGCGATTGGCAATCTGTATTCTTGCCTCTGCAACTTGAGCCTGACGATTTGCATTATCGTATGGGTGTGAATAGTCTTTGGAGCTCATTCAATTGGCTTCATGCCTTGAAAAGAAGTTTCGTCTTGTTTGGAAAGACATGAGGGACTTTGAACTCGAAGCAAAAAGGCTGCGAAGAGGGAGCAAACTGCACCTCAAAAGCTTCTGACTCCACTTTTTCCATGGATTCCTCAGCGCGCCAAGTGTAAATTGGACATCTCAACATCAAAGTCCTGCTCAAGAACATGCTCAAACTCTTGCTGCCTTCTGTTCCCTGGTACTCATCTTACCAGAGAGGCAGAGAGAGAGAGAGAGAGTCTTCCAATCGCCCAAACAAATCACCGCACACGTACCTAGACTGCTGGTGTCAGTAAGTGTCAGACCAGCGAATCCACCTGCATTGTTTCTCTGAGGTGACAAGGGCCAGCAGCACCAACCATTCGATGGGTAAAGTGCTTTGTTTTGTGTTGAAACCTCGCACTTGCAGACTACCCAAAAAGTTTGATGCGCTGTTTGAGACAGAAGCTTTGTATGTTTGTATGTTCGACTGCACTGAGCCGAAGATGATGCCAAGAGTTTGTTTTGTTTCTGAAACGCCATGTCAATCAAGAACATTGAGCGGAAGGCCTATAGAGCAAAAGCATCCGCAGAAGGGTTGGACTTGCGTGCAAACAGCTTTTGCGTTCTACAGTGCAACTCTCAAGTCAACTTCAGCGAGTGGAAAGCATCGAGGTTCACCAAGCACAGAATATGTCTCTTTTGTTCGGAGCACACAGCCCAAGGGAATCATCGGTTTGCAAACAAAGTCTACTCTACATCGGAGCGCTGATTGTTGTCTCTCGAAGCGCAGCTGCAAAATGCTGCAGTCGCGAGTGAGCCATGTCCATGTTTCAAGTCAAGGACATGGCTGAACAAGTTTGAAGAAGCAGCAAAATGCTCTATTCATTGTTAACTCTTTCTCTTGAACATGTCTTATGGATTCTTATGGAAACACCTGCTACTTCACCCCACACTTCTCGAAGTTGCTTTCAACCTGCTACACAGCACTGCAACTGGACTTCCTACCAGTAGTTCTTTGCGAAATCGCGTTGCTTCTTTGCAGGGCTCTTACTCTTGGACTTCTTCTTCCTGCCCCAGCCACTGTAATTGGGCAGAGGCTCTGAAGGCATATATCTTCTTGGGGATGAGGCATCGTACACTGTCTGTGACTGCCATGGGTTGGCTGAACCTGAAGCTCCAACGTGCTGTAGCAGGGTGGACACAGACTGAACTGTCGATGTGTTGGATACCAAGTCAGTTGGGTCCTCATGGTTCAAACCGCTCAGCTGGTCCCCAACCATAGCTGCCATAGCTCTTGGAGAGTGCCTCCCTTCCAAACACATGGGCTCCAACAATACCTTGGCAGCTGCCTTGTTCATGGCCAGACCTGGTGGACATCCTGGACTGCCAGGTTCCTGCCTCGCTGCAACTTTCTGCAGAGCAGCCAGAATTTGACGTTTCTTGGGACTGTCGCGTCTGCAATCTTCGGGTGAGGGACTTTGACTGCCGTGATCACCATCTCTAATTTGTGCTGCATCCGAGGCAAGTTGGGTCTTCACAGCGACTTTCGGTGGATTTGGTGCTGCGGCTATTTTGTGCAAACCGGGCAAGGCTGGCATCTCTGCATCTACCCTGGCCAAGTGTGACGAATCACTACATGTGGCAGGCAGCGTTAGATCCAGTGCAAAGGGGGATCCTTTCGTTTGAACACAGCTGCATCGATCTATCAGAGTCACAGATGTTCTCCCAGCATCCTGTGAAACCTTCAAGCTGAAGCTGAGGACTCCTCTGACAGGACGATCTTTTTCCACATCCAGAAACGGAAATCAAACAAAATGGCGCAAGTCAAATCACACATTGATTTATGAATGCATCTGTCTATATCATGTATTATTATCATATCATATTGATTAAATCTCGAAATACTAACATCCCCCACACCCCCTGAGCCAAGTCTACCCCAGTCCTCTCTTGATATCCACTTCACTCTTCACCAGTGTTGTCACACAGCCAGGAACCGCCAGCTTCCAGCGGTTCAAATCAGGTCCTATACCTCCGAAAGTGGGCCCAGCGGCTTCCATTGCTGGAACTCGGCTGGGACATCGTAAGTTCTGACCCTGGGAGTCCCTTAGCTGAAGCTGGCAGCACACCAGCCAGCCTGGAGGGGATGACCCCAAGGTCTTGGTGGGCTCAGATTTTACATCCACCAGTTCCGTACAGCTGGGATCCGCATCTTGCCAGGTGGGATGGACACAAAGACTGGCAGCGTTGGCAAACACACGGATATTGCGTTTAGATTGCAAGGGATGCAAGGGCTTTTGCTCATCTATCCACTTGGCATGAAAGTCGGTCTGACCACAGCTTCGTCCAATCCAGGTGCTGCTGAATGCATGAGAGACAAGATCTCTCTCCATCCTCAGCTGCGAATCTTCTTCTGAGATGTTCCCCCCTAGAGTTGACAAAGACAGGGTGAAGTTTCCTCGGATTTCCCGGTCATTGGTGTCACCCTGTGACCTCATCTGCTCTGCAGACCCGCAGGGCGAGTCAGGTGTCACGTCCATCACACCCGTTATCAAAGAGATCACCAACTCTGCCCCCAGCCGGCAGTGCCACATTTGTGTCAGAGGGCACCAAATCACGTCATTTGTGGAGCTGGCCGTTGATGATCTGAATTTCAACTGGACTTGTTCAGGAAAATCCTTTTGAGCATTGGCTCATGATTGGGAGTCCCTCCGGAAGATCTGGGTGATGCCCAGGCATTGACATGTTTGCTTTCTCTTCTCTCCACCTGTCCCTCCCTGGAAGAAGGAACAAGAGGTTGCAGTTCCTTCTGTCGTGGGGCGTCGCGGAAGCTTCGTTTCAGCGTGGCAGTCTTTGAGGAAACGTCAACGCCGGTTTGACCGGCAATGGGATTTGAGTCTGTGAATTCTGCCCAACGGCTCTCACGTTGAGAGATCATGAGCTTGCCCAAACCATCTCGAAAGGGATTGGTCCATGGCGCAAATCCATATGTCTGAAGGAATCAACAAGAAAGTAGATTCACTGGCAGCCATGGAGCTTTTAGTCTTGCATCAAGATACCAGTTGAGAAGGGAAATATGATCAGGAATGTGCATCGCCTTACAAAAATAACCAAGCCGTCCCCCCATGTGGCTGTTGTCGTTGCCATTGTCGTAGATGAATGTAGATGGGTGATAATTTGTCCCCGAATAAGCTACGGGGCAGTCAAGTTCAATTCCAGATAATTCCAGCATGTTCAAAATTGCTGCTAGTCTGTTACATATATTTGGGAACCTGTAACATCTTTATGATGAATTGATGGTTGTAATTGTTCCGTCCTTATGTTGCTATGACCCTGTGACGCTTCTTGCAATCATGCTGCAAGTAGTTCGCAATACTTGAAACCCCACAGGAACTCCTCCATTGGATCGTCCAGGGATATTGGTTCGTCGCAAAAGGCTGCGATTCACTTATCCAAGGTCTTTGAGGCTTGGCGCAAACAAACTCCCGCCAGTGACTGGCTCCATGACGAAGATTGAGAGTACTTTTCTCTGCGCCACAACGCTTTAGTCACCACAAGTCGTTGCGGTCACACCAGATATGGCGTCGAATCCTCCAGCGAACCATAACGCGCCAGGGAAGTTTCACCAATGGTGACCATGTGACTGAGATGCAGACCATCGCTTGTGCCGGTGGCACCTGGCATTGCCACCCAGCGATTCTTGGGTATTTCTGAAAATTGGGGATTCAACCCCCAACTGGCCATTTTAAAAACAGGAAGGCCATGATAAAGCATCAAAGTTGGAGGCAATTATCCTATTTTCAGAGAAAATCCTTTGGCGCATTTGGAAATATGTTGAGAATATGTTGAGATTGATCCGATGTGTCGGGCAAAGCACCTCAGCAACCTTTGGCTGCGTCCTGTCATGGGAGAAAGGTATCGCTCGAAAGTAGTGTTCCATCGCAACGGGGACAAAGTCAGTGCATATGATATATAACAATCATTCCAGCTATGATATCTTCCGCTCGACCATGGTATCTTGCTTAGGCAAAGGTAGCTCATGCTGTGCTAGTGGGTCCTCGAAACTTCGTCAATCTCAACCAATTCAAACACTTCTGCTGGCGGCAATGGTCGCCTCGGACAGTTTCACATGGCCCAAAATGCCGTGCTTCAATAGGCATGAAATAGATTCAAACAGGACAAAGATGAACAAAGGCTAAGAGTCTTCTGACCTCAAAATAGCCCTGTGAATTGGAAGCTCCACAGCAGTTTCTCTGCAAGGCACTGAGCACTGGACCCAATGGCTGCAGGTATTACCAGCAGCCCAATTAGGAAAAGTGCCCTGCTGAGGATCACTTCTTCTTCCCACGCTTGGATTCCCACCTCAGCTACCAAATCTCCAGAGGTCTGCATGTTGGCTTCGGAAAAAAGGGTGCCCAAAATCTACTGGGCTTGTCATTTTCCATTTTCCCACTCAAATTGCCATAGAACTGTGGTGTAAATTTGTCATTTCTTGACAGACCCAGATGGTTCTGATTTCTTTTCCAAGGCTCCGCAATGAGGCTGAGCGCAATGGCCAGCGCAGTGGAGTGCTGCCGACAAAAACAAAATAAAACAAAGGGATCAGAGGCTGCAGCGTACAGCATCAGCATCCCTACTTTCTGGTATTCCATGGCAATCAAAAAAATCCCCATTTAGTTCAATGATGTTCCCCGTTCCAGCTACAAATCCTCCATTTATCATCATTTATCTACATTCATCTGTAGGGGACCATCTGGCCATGTTTCATCACTGGTAGTCACAGTGAATCATCGGCCACGGCCTGAGGATTTGCGAAGCTCCTCAGGGTGCGACCGACCACAAACTGTTTGTTTAATCAACGGCTGCGTTGCCAAGGCCCAAACTTGACGAAACTTCGAAGAGAGCTACTTGTTGCCTCACTGGCACCTCACAGTAATGTGACTTTGATCTAATGCTTCCATCACCTTAGGATTCTGATCAAAGTACATGCCATATCCAGAAGTTCACCATATCTGTAGATCCACAAAGGCCCAACTGGGCCAAATCTAGTGATGCAGTGGCAAGTTCCGCCTTCCCAGCACTCCTCAACCTCAGGTGACAAAGGAAAAAACAAAAGTGAGATGCTGCACTCTTTCCAGCTGATCAGACTCACCTTCCAGATGATTCCACCACGGATTGTTTGCAAACTATCTAGGAGTTGGTCAGGCTGTGTGCGATTTTGGAACCAGGCAAGACTGCGCAAAAAGACATCTGGGTCAGCTGCGGCATTGGAAGTCGCTATTCCCTGCTGATCTGACTCCTTGCACTTCGGACAGAATTGCAGCTGAAATCAGCTGGAACATGAAATGAGGCATGCCATAACTTATGTAATATGTGTAAACAAATAATAGAATCGTACAATTTATACCTGCCATGCGAATGCATATGCAAAAGAAACTAATTACAAACAAGATCTTGTGCATGCATATACCGTAATTATAGGCGCATAGGCATACGCAGATACAAATACGAAACACGTATGGTTGTACGGAAGAAAAAATTCCTCTGCATAACGGATTCATACACATTCTTTATACACAAATACGGCATGATTTAGTCTCATAAGATTCATAAGGCTCAACACACGGCAGCTCCTTTGTTTGGCGTGTCACCATCTGACCAGCTCCATTGGTGGATGTAAGGAAAGCATCGTCTGCAAGTAGAGTTTCTGCTACAGTTGCCAAGAATGCAAGGAAAAACTCTTGGAGATATGCAAAGTTTGCATAATTCACACATATTCACACTATGTTGTCATTGAAAAAAATGTAAAGCAAAGTGCAAGTACGAGTTCTTTGATTTTCTATGAGGCATACACAAGACCCCGAAGAAATCTTGGCTGTTTCAAGGCAAATTTGCACGTGCAAAGACCATTGTGAGAGGGGTGGCATAACAAATGCTCCATGCTGAGACCAAAATGATCAAAATGCCAAAATGGAAGCCAGAGATCTGATAGATCTGATAGAGATGCTCTGATTCCAGTCAGATTCAAGACCATTTCTGCAGAAAAGGGTCGCCAGAGTCGTTTCTGGGAAGAAAAATGGCCGCTCTTCGAGCGCACTTCCCAACTCTCACATGTCAAGCACAGAAAGCGAGTTTGAAAACTACTGTTCGTACCAGTTGAAATGCACTTGGTAAACTTGATATCCAAGCTTTACCACAGGTTGTCCAAACTGTGCTTGCACTATTTTGGACTTCTAGAGCGGAGCTCACGCCCCAATGTGGCAGAAAAATCTGACCAGCTGTAGAACTGCCCAAGCCACCAGCTTTGCCCACAGCATCGAAAACACTGGCAGCTTTGATAAGGTGTGCTCACTTCTTGCTGCTGCAAGCTGGGGAGCTTGGGTGTGGAATTAGCCTCCCTCATGCAGCACATATACCACCTGACAGGATAGTATTTGAGATGATAACACCTCTTAATTGAGGATATTTAGATGTAAAATGATGTAAAATGATGTAAAATGATGTAAAGCATTGGTCAACAGCGGTAAACGTGGTAAAAGGATGCGAGACCTCAAAGGCAAAAAGAACTTAGGGCGGGGCAGCTTGTGTCCACTGACAATGCACTCTGCGAAAGGCCTTGTCCGCAAGCACATCATTCAAACATCTGCGCCCTTTTGATCTGCCTCTGTGACAAATTCATGTCTCCATATGTATCCAATCTCTTTCTCACTGTCGCCTAGTCATTCAGCCATATCCGAGCATCTGGCGCACATTCACCAAGGGTTCTGGATCACCCTGAGTCTAGCGGCTGTGCCAGCTGTGCTATGGATGTGTCATGTGAATTGTCCAGTGAATCACCAAATCTTTGGGCCACCGCCATACGCTTCTTGCTAGCACACTCTGTGAGTGTTTGGAAAAGCCTGGAGCTGAAGCATCCTGAGTTATCTGAGGTATCTGAGTTATATCATGTTATATCATATGTTATATCATAGTTATAACATGATTATATTACTGTTATATTACTATTATATCACTGTTATATCATGTTATATCAAGAATTTTCAATCTTTCCACCTGGTTCCAGTGGATCCAGTTGATCCAGCTGCTACCACCTCAGAAGACTCAGGAAGACTCAGGTCAACAGCGCGTGAAAGATCATGTTGTGAGTCCAAGGGAACCCCTGGAAAGCCTTGGGAACCCAACCAAAGCTTCTTCGAAGCTGAACATGTTGCGCATCTCTTTCGACCTGGCTGCACTCAACTTCAGGCACTTTGTATCACCCTCCAGAAGCTGTTGCATTGCGGATGCAGGAGTTTGAAAGACAGGGTGTTGTCGGAAAATGATGTAAATTCCCTAGAATCTGATGGTTGAACATAATATTCCCCATCCAGTATTACAGTGTAATACTAAAATTGCCCTTTTGGATCCTTTTAGGTTATCCCCTAATTTTGGGCAAACCATGACAAGCCCACATCCGCCACATCCAGAAGCACGGCAAACTTGGGCCGAGTTGCGTCTTTCGATGGCGGCCTGCCGCAGACCTCTCAGCCGTGGCCTGAATATCACGAAGAAATTTGGACGCTGGCAGCTTTCCGTAGATTTTCCCAGGACCATTTAAGCAATCCCCGCAAAATCAAGCAAATATCCACAAATGCGAACATTGATGAGATCTATGGATGTCATACTTACATCTACTTGTATTGTACATCATATACATTATCAAAATGGTTCATATGTTTGATCCGCATGCATGCAAATTCATCAATTCTGTCGATAGTTTACTGTCATGTCTGAGTGTTGGGCCTCTAGGAGTTTCAAGCGCAGTGTAAACCCAAGACCTTCACTTGGAGGTTTCCCAAAATGGGGGTACCCCAAAAAGGATGGTTTACAATGGAAAATCCTGTTTAAATTGATGATTTGGGAGTACCCCCATTTTAGGAAACCCCCACATTGGTTGATGGAGATGCAAAAACATTGCCAAACTGCAGGGACTTGAAAAAGGGCCTCCTTCCAGAAAGTCTCCTCTGGAGCAAATACCTGAGGAATCATGCACAGCATCGTACGTGCGAAATTGTTAGACAGTCTTGCCCGCATCGCTGTGCTGGAAGATGAAAGATGATGAATCCAACGCACAAAGGGCAAACATCAGCAAGACCTCCCTCACTTTTGATGTTTTCTCCGCTGTTCCTTTGGAGTTTGTGGTGCTACAGAGACTTGTCTAATCACCAACTTCAAGACATCTGTGGTCTTGAGGTGTCCTACACTTGCTGGGCTGCCGTGGATTCCATTTCTGGAAACCGCGCACAAATTGCACAAACATAGAAGCAATGAGTAACGTGTCATGTCTTTGTATTTGGCTATTTGGCTAATCTTAGATTTCCACATTAGCTTTAAAGTTGAAGGTACTGCAAAGTACAGCTGACTATAGAAATGTGATATGAAACGAGAGTATTGTCAGAAAATGAGTTTAGGAGTTGGACTGGCTCCATTGCATTTGAGCATGGGAGTTGCAAAAAGGTGGAGGTCCATGAACTGCTTTACAGCTACATGGGGCAAAAGCAAAACGTCTCAGGATCTGCATTGGGCTCAGCGCCGAACCACGCTTCCAAGAAGCCGAGCTACGACAGCTACGACTTCTGTTCAGCGCGTCCAAGGCAAAAACGCGATTTGAACCATGCTCCATTGTTGATGAAGTTGCATTTCAACTCTCCTGGCCCTTTTGCCACATACTCTCCACTTACAATTCCATCAGTCGCTTGAACCATGGCGTCGGATTTTTTCACCAGCTCAGGTTCAGAGGCTCCATCTGCATAGAAGTAAAGCTCATATGAGATCTCCCAGTAGCAAACACGCACTTCCCATTGAATGGTACAAGCTGCCGCGACTTTGATCAATGGCATCTCTTCATTGCCGCGAGCCCTCACTGAGAGTGTCTTGCAGGGCCCTGACATTGGGCCTGCTGGAGTTCCCAGCATACCACCCAGGGCCTCAGGGACTGTCTCTGGTGGCAGGAACTTGAAAAGCGTCTCCTGATCATTTTCACCCAAGATCTGAAACTTCTTCAGCGTCCGCTCAGGGATAAAGACCGAAAACGCTTTGAAGAGCTTGGCAAATGCGGTTGGGAAGTTCACGAAAATCGTCACTCCCTTGGTCTCTGGATAGTGCTCTCCAAAGACCTTCGTGACTGCAGACACAGCACCCTTCACCTGTGAAGTCTGGAAAATCAATGGCACCCCAGAGTAGTCATGGACTTGTGTCAACTCCTCTGGCTCTCCTTTCTTGAACGACAGCTTGGCGATGGCCTCTTCCATGAGCTTGGCTCGATATCTCACAAAGGCCTCCACATCGCCAAAGACAGCTTCCAGATCCATCTTTCCAAAGCGGCTGATCATCACTGGTCTTCCGTCCACATCATAGCCACTGATCACGTCATGACCCTGGTAGCACTTCGGGAGCTCTGCATCTTTCAATCCATCGATCTGACAGTCCGCTCGAAAAATCAAGGTCTGTACAATTCGATCAGCAGCTTTATCTACATCCAACTCCTCTGCCCGAATGAATTTCAAAAGAACAATGTCTGAAGCTTCATTCTCCTTCTCCAAATCAACTCCCCAAATGGTGAGTTTCTCTGCTGCCTTGGCATCTTCTGACGCCTCCCGAGCCTGTGCCACCAACTTTGGCAAACGGCTCCGGAGGTCCGCCAGCTTAGCACGTTCGGAGTCGCCAAGGTTATGTAAATAGCATCGAGACAAGTCTGCCATGGCGATGGCACAGATGGCGCGTTGCGGCACCCCCTTGGATCGCCGCACTTCCCGTGCTGTGAAGATTAGAGCTCCGTCATGGAGATCCGGTGGAGCATTGATGTCCATCATGTCTCCCAAATAAAAGAACACTGGGGTTGCACTCCAAGCCCTACACATCCCTACACTCAAAATCACTGAAACCTCAAATTGTTTGCTGCAACTTTGGTCACGCCTTCTCTAAGGTTCCACGGATCGGCGTAGGCCTTCGCAAGATGTTCCTTGCTCTTTTGTCCTCCAATGTGTGGATGGACTTTGAACATCTTCGAATGAAGCCGAAAGAAAATCCAAGAAACATCTGGTCATCCAGTCCTGACTTTGGGCTCTCCGGCTCTTCGTCCGGAACGTGCGTTGGCGTCGCAACCTTGCGGTTGCATGTCTACTTTCACACAGAGGGAGAGGGGAATGTCAGCTTAGTATTGCACAGCATCTAAAAAGATTGAAAAACATGAACCAGCCCATAAAACCATGGTTTTCCATCAAGAAAGCCCTTCAATCCATCCAGCTGAAAGCTCCACTCCACAACCTAAGGCTCCAGCCCGTGAGCGGGGAGTCACTGGCTTCGCCAGGGCTTCCTCTGTGGATTTGTCCCAGATCTCTTTCACTAAATCCAAGCATTTCAGGTCAGGCAGTCGACCTTGCGCATGCTACAGGGTTGAGCTATGGTGCAAACAGGACATGCTGATCATTGCTGTGATCAACGTCGTTTTTGGAGTCAGACACTGCTACATATTCGCTTCAGCTGGAAAAAAATGTTTCAACATCTGGTTCCATCATGTTCAAATGGCCCCCAAAACAGTGTGGAATTAATTATGGTTAAATCTTAAATCCCACTAAAATCCATTGAATCTCATTAAATCCCATTGAATCCATAGGTTTTTACCATGTTTTACCCCATCTCTTTCTTCCTTCACCGCTCCGCCTTCGAATTCCCTCGCGATGGCACGAGTGACCTGACCACGCGTCAGGAATCCCACCTGCGGAGCTTCAGCAGCATCCCAACCATGGGGCCATGGGCCATGAGAAAATTGATGATGGGCCGAAACCCAAATCAAAATGAAGCTGCATGATGCACACCTGGCTCCAGTCCCAGAAGTCAAACCACCTCACATGACCAAAGTCAGTGGTTTCAGCCACGACGAGTCCATTGCAGTAGAAATGTGTTGGGCCCAGCACTTGCCCAGTGTTTCCAAACTCGCAGCGGCTGCCAAACCTCAAGCTCTTGATCTGTCTGAGAGAAGTAGTCCAATGTAAGTGCTCCCATATTGGGTGCTGGTTTTTCTCCTGCTAGAATAGATAGAATAGACAGTTTGGGTGGTTTGGGGATACCCATGGATACCCTATTGATACCCTACTTGTCGACTCTTTTTGGACAAACCATGACAGTCAACCACATCCAAATCCCAGGACTTTGGGCCACCCCCCAAGCTTCCTGAATGCCGATTGTTAACTGGCGTCTGTGGCCACCACCAGTTTCTTTTCAGGGTGAACCCATGTGAACCTATACTACTATTCTGTTACTATTATATATACGATAATTACTATACATTCCTATGCCTATACCATACTGAAGTTTAGCTTCCCCGTGGGGGAGCAGCCACTCCCTGCTGTTTGGACTGAGATCGCGTCATGGATGAGGTCGTTGGCCACGATGGAAAAGCTTTAGTCTGGCCAGAATCCAAACCTCAACGGACATCCAACTCTCAACCACAGTCACACCCTCCGAGGCTGGGGACAAGGCCAGTAATCCTCCTTCCGGATCCTGCGCGGAGTTTTTTTTTCCATTGCTACAGCAATACACCGATGTAGCAAAGACCAAGTCGCAATGAGATTCAAAGAGATATCATCTGACCACGTAAGTGTAATTATATTACATTATGTGTAAATTATGTGTGTATATATATTTATTTATTTATTTATTTATTTAGTTAGTTAGTTAGTTAGTTATTTATTGATTTATTGATTTATTGATTTATTTACTTATTTAATTATTTATTTACTATTTATTTATCTATTTGCTTTAGCTTGTTTAATGTCCTCCCCCCTTAGGTTGAGGTAGCTTCACCCTTGATACATTTCCAAACGGCCCTTGAAGCTCCCAAGGGTTGAATCGCCACGGCCCTTGAAGCTCCTCGAAGGCTTGCCGGGTGATGCGGCCAGTGCCTGCTTTGTCCCATTGCCTCCACAGGGCTGAAGATGGCATCACCGGCAAGGGAGGCACCTTCAAGGCCTCAATGGACAATGGTCGACGCTTCATTGACAGAAAGTCAGCAAGACACAGCTGATGATTGGCAAATACTGAAAATGTGTGAAAATGTCTGAACAAAACTGGATGATATTGGGAGGAGCACACCCTCCGTCTCGTCCTTGGATTTTCCTCCCTCTGCAACCAATGCTCCGTTGTCACCTAGGCTTTTTGGCTTCACGCTTCACATGCAGAGAGTGACAGCTTTCGCAGCCACCTTCAGTCGCGACAGTCTGGTTCAGCACCGATTCTGATGTCTCTGCTGGCCCTGCTGGAGCCTCCAGGAGTGTCGAAGAAGCATGCGTCCGGATCAAATTGGGTTGGATCAGATTGAATGATATTGAATATGGATGAATATGAATGAATATGGATGCCAAGTCCTTGACTCATCCAGTAATATCCAGTAGCAAGATGATGCAAGATGCTTGACAGTTCCAAAGTACAACCAACGCAAAGATGGAGGGAAAGGATGGGACAGCGGCCTCATCAGGCTTCAGAAGGGCCTCTAACTTGTCGCGGTCAATTGGGAGCACCACGGACTAAGTTGGACAGGCTTCAGGGTGGCAGGAGAATGTCTGGCAAATCCATAAGTCTATATAGCCATTACCACTGTACATTGATGCTAAGCATTGCTAAGCGATATTCTATGTTGATACACCATCATACATCAATTGCAGACACACGTAAACACACCGTGCTCAGGGTCGGCATCACTCAAGTGGACCCACCCAATCGGCCCAATCGGCTCAGCTGAGTCCCGCACCAGCGCTCCCAGGACCTGCTATTTGCCATGGCAGTGATGGCCCATGTCAGTAACCATTTTTAAGAGTCCTCCCGTTTGAAGCACCACCAGTAACCACGGAGCGGTGCCGCGATGCCTCATCCAAATCCAAATCGCCAGTGCGATCGACATCCATGGCGTCGAACCAGGCTCCCGGGCCTTGGAAAAACACAACGTTGGATCAGTGGTAGTGACTACATGTGACTACAGTACTCATCTGAACACTTCATATTTATGTTTGTTGAACAAATATGAACAGATTATCAGCAGTTCAGTTCTGTTCTGTTCTGTTCTGTAGACCTGAAGAGGAAGAATCGATGACATCAACTTGCAAATTGGACCTGTTCCAGAAAAAGGCTCTCAGGTCTCCATGCACCTCGCGTCTCAGCTCCGAACTATGTCGAATGTCTGGCATCTCCCGCACTTCACTGAAGCCGGATCGACCTGAGCTACCCGAGCCCCTGCGCCATGCCATCAGATAGGGTCACAGATGGTCACAGGCCCAGCGGGCCCACTGAGGCACAAACACACTGGGCATTTACGGGTTGCCAGCTGCTGCGCACATTCCAAGTGGAAGATATGCCTGCATGCCTGGCGACATCAATGAAAGTTCATTTGAGGCCACTCTAATGGCAATCCAGGCCGGCTCACCCAGCCAAGTTTGCCCGCCGCCAGCAAGTATGCCAATCTTGACTCACTGCAAACCTGCAGTCCCCGCGCAGATCCAAACAGCTCATTAGATCCAAAGATATCCCAGGTATATCCAAGTACATCCAAGTACATCCAACTATGTCTTGCAGAACTAAGGTGCATGCTGCTCAAAATAAAACAACTGAAGTAGATTCCACACCAGGAACCATCACAGGTGGCAGGTCCTCACAGTGCAGCACGCCTGCTCCAGGCAAATCACGCACTCACTGACTTCCCCTTCCAAGTTTGCTTCCTGCATGTCTGGCCTGGGGCGAGGAACCGTGAGACAAATTATGCAGCCCTACAGCAACAAACACACAAAAAAATAACGTACACTTATGTACACGTGTATAGATATAATATATATATAATGTATATGTACATATATATATATATACATGTTATTATGTGTATGTATGTTTATATATATATAATGACATTATGTATGTATTATATATTATAATTGACAAGAAGAATTGTGTGCCTATCTTCCAAGCGTTTTCCAACTGAAGAGTTTGAAAAATGCGTTGTGATATGCTCCTGACCGAGTCTTCTCACTCAGAATGTCCAGGTGGCTCAGGGCCTCCAGCAATCACTCGAACATCGGAGTGGTCTGGAATCTATGACATGGGATAACATGGGCAAACATCTATATATATATATATATACATATATATATAATATACATAATATATATATATATATATATCCGCCGACCCCGGCCTTCGCCAAGGCCGGGCGGCGCCTGGGACCACCGGAGGTGTGGATCCTGTCTTTCTTGAACCCTTGCCACGCCCAACGCTGCAGGCAAAAGCCACCACATGGCCACAGCAATGGCTCAAGAGCACCCCACGGCCGCAGCAATGGCTTCTTTTCTAGGCGTTCAAGGCTGCCGTTTGCCAGGCCTCAAACCCTCCAAACGCTCCAAAAGTTCGCATAGCTCCGCAGGGACAAGG
>Ga0126342_10012510_pt1 | contig 15129 bp, 15 predicted proteins | sample Cyp1metagenome_FD_92528 | JGI IMG/M metagenome (GOLD analysis project Ga0126342, IMG submission 92528) | Coral microbial communities from Lord Howe Island, Old Settlement Bay, Australia - Cyphastrea 1 metagenome | ecosystem: Host-associated > Invertebrates > Cnidaria > Coral ...
CAAAAATAGTTGACAAAAGTTTTGTACTAGTTGTTGCCAATTAGTGCGGACCTAATTGTTTTTCCTCTTCGTTATGAGGCGGCAGGCACGCAACTAAATTCACCAATTCTGCAAGGCAGGGCTAGCAAACCCGCTAGGTTTGCGCCAGTTTCTTTTTTCACACCTATGTTCAAGGATATTTTTTTGTGCTCCTGTTTGCTTGCCATAACAACATGAAGAACAATGTCGATATCTCAGTGAATTTCCGTGCTACTTTAAACGTGCAACTAAGAGTGATTTGATGGAACGCATGATATAATCTCATGTTTTGGACGGAGTGCGCTTGCATTCCTCAGTTCAACTTGGCGGGTCGTCGTTGTTGCCGTGTTTTTTCTCGTTGTTTTGGTTTTTCCGTTTAGGTGTCCCCGCGGCTCAGTTGGTAGGGCGTCGTTCTTGGCGACGCGGACAGACTGCCGGTGGTGGTTCGATTCCCCGCTGGTCCACGGGTAAGCCTCAAGTGGTGGCCCGCCGAAAGGCAGCGGGCGCCGGCCAAAAAAAAAGTTGTTTTGGTTTTTCCATGATGTGCCTCGTTTATGAAGCCAACGTGTTTCATATTTACCGCTTTTTCATTATCAGAACCGAGCTTTAGAGCGACATCGGCCGCAATTGAGGAAAAAAATTGCATTCCTCAGTTCAACTTGGTGCGGTTGTTCCTCTTGATTTTGTCTTGTGACACAACAATCCATTGGCTGACACCGTGCAGAAACAAAACAGCAACAAAACAAACACACAAAACCAAACAAAGCACACAAGAACAACAAAGCAAACCAACCAGCAGAAAAGAGCACGGTCGGTGGTCAGATGATCAGTTCGCAGACATCTTGGAGCAGTCAGAGAGTGGCGGAAAGCGTGCACATTTTGCTCGTCCAGAAAGCCGCCCGAACACATTGGCATCGTTTTGGATAACCTGCATGAAAGGAGGTTGGAACCGTGTGCCTGCAGTGTCAGAAATGGGATCTAGTTAAGATCAAGAACAAAGTAGCCTGATGGTCACACAGGCGGTGTGGCAAAGAACCCAAACGTGGCCACCACCTGGACCAACTGTGGGCGGACCACGCAACAGATACAAACGAAAAAAAGTGACAAGCTCAACAGATGTCACGCTTGACGACACGCCGCAGCCAGCAAACCAACCGTCCGGCTGCGGGATCACATGCTCAGAGAAGCGACAGAAGAATGGAAGAGGTGCATTTGAGAGAACAAAGCGTTTGCAATCTCAAGACGCAGCTTTTCTCGCAGCCTTGTCGTTGAAAGTCTGGTGCAGTCCGGCGTTTGTCTGAAGCTTTTTTGTTACGTCAGAGGAGTCGCTGGTCACCATGAGGTACTCATGGTTGGCCAGTACACCTTTGACCCAGCAGAGGTGGTGGAAATATAAGGCACTTAATTTGTAGGCTACACACAAGGGTAGAAGTAATAAGAGGATAAGGATGGGGGGGGTGGCGCGGGTTAGTAAGTAGACACTATTACAAACTAATTGCTTCTAGCGTAGGATGATGTCAAAGCACATCAAGCCATGGAACCCGTTGCTGTTTGCCTGAACTTCAAACCAACCCCTGACCTACCGAATACGACATCCGCATGGGCGTCTTCATTTCACCCTTGTTCAGATGAGCATATGACACTGCCGTAAATGAATAGACTACGCAGCTGCTCCACGGCTGCAGACCACCCCGCGGACTTTGTTTTTTGGCTTCATTGGCCCGCCTGCAATGGTGGAGGCTGCAGTCACTCGCCTCGCAGAGTCAATTACTCAGCTGACTCTGTGTCAAGTCACTACAGACGAAGTTGATGCCGCCACCAAACTGCTCGACAAAACATGCCAGAAGCTTCGAGGTATCCCGGATGTCCCAGCCCAGAGGATCACTGACCTCGAAACTTCTATACGCCAGATGCGTCAATTGAGCTGTATCTTGGATAGTTGCATGATCTCCGCCAGTTACGAAGTTAGCCAGGCGCAAAAAGACATACTGCTCATGCCACGCACAGCCAAAGGTGCCAGTACGTCCTCCGAAGAACTTAATGCACAGTTTTCACCACGCACAGATGATGAACATAATCTCCCTGCTCATGAAGACTATTGGCAAGAGTACGAGTGTACTGAAATTGACTGCAAACCACAATGATGGAGCCATGAGAGATTTTCTTGTAGGATGTCTCTCACCGCTCCCTCACTCTGGTTGTTATTCAAGTGAATTGCTTCTGGCACTGCGCCCATCCAACAAGCACTTTTGGAGATGAGCACAGAAAATCCCTGAGAGTATGATGATGGAAAAAGCACTACTGAGCGGACTCTGAGTGCGCCCTGAGTACCGTAGCTGCTTTGCCTTCCTTTTCTCACCTTAGATCATGTTTCACCGTTCGTTTCACCTGTCTTTTCACCACTCTCGTTGCGACACGGCGTTGCCGTTGTTTGCTTCGAAGTGACTATATGTGAGTTGTTATGCCTTGACGGCCTGTGCCATGTGATCTCGGGGATCCTGGCTGGGGGGATCCCTGGTTTCTGCATGGTACTTTGTTGCTTCACTCACTCGCTGGTATGGCCTGGTGGTTTGGATGTTTTGTCTTTTGTGGTTTTGCCATACCATAATGAGATGATACAAGGTTATCACCTCTTGCATCAATTAACCCATTTCACCCATGAACTGACACCTGTCACGTCGCTGTTTTGCTTGTTTGTGTTGTGTTTTTGGTTTGGTGTTTTTTGTGTTTTTGTGTTTTGCTTGTTTTGGTGCCTGGTTTTTGTCTCGGTTTGTTGGTGGTGACTTTGTGACAGTACACAGGACTACGTACAGGTCCTTCACCAGTTCATTCTTGAGGCCCCTCATCTGCAGACGGCCTGCTGTATGCGTTATTTAATCAATTAATCCTATTTTGCAACATGCAATGGAACATGTTGAACGACCTGGCGAAAGCCATGAAGGCGTTGGACGGAGAAAAAAAAGGCTGACAGGGCGGTCCGAAAAACAAGACAGATAAGTTGGGTGTGCAAGCCCGGCTGGTGCAATCCACGGAACAGGCATCCATGACAGCGGCTGTGGAACCATGGCATGAAGACTGTCCGAGCTTTCGAGCAAATCGCTGCTGGCGGCAAAGGAGGCCTATGACGCCATTATAGACCCAGCATCGTCAGTCTTGAAGATCAAGCCTGGTCGCACGATGACCAACTCCCAAAAACACCTGAGGAATTGGCCTGGGAGATGGTCCGCTCCAAGCACATGAACCGGTCTTGGCTTCATAAGCGCTGCACAGTTGCCTTCCGCAAGCCGAGTGATCACGTTCTTGGTCCTCGGGTTGCAGATTTGCGTTCAGGTGATGCAGAGCGCCTGCCTCGAGTTTGGTCTTGCAATATGAAGCGGAGCTCCGAAAGCATGCCTACAAATTTGTCCGTGATGGCGAAGCGGCCGATTTGGCTTCGGCCCTCACCATGTCTTGCAAAGCCCGGACATCATGAACAATTTCGTCATTGTCCCCTTCACTATGCAGGTTCGTGCACCCGCCTTGGAGGTTGAGAGTGTGGGGTGGAGGTTCTTCCGGAATGCTAAGGATGTCTAAGTGAATTTCCGTCCTACTCAACAATTTTCCTATATTTTTGAGGTTGCGGCTCATCTTTGCGAATTTGTACGTAATTTTACCCGCTAGATCCCCGCTAGCAATGCGCTAGCAAATTTTTAAAAAACGGCTTTGGTTGACCCGTGACCCAGTCGCCACCAGAGAACTTGTGGTTTATCCTGTCTGTTGTAGGATCTGCCTGTTGGTTGAGAATTTGCTGATCTTCCCAGCCAGCGTGGTTCTGTTCTTCAGGCCTTCATCAGGCTTACATGTCCGCGTTGAAATAGCATTGTGTGTCAAATCCAGTGGCCGACGTGAATCCCTGCGCTTTGATGCACTCCACATTCAAGATTTTGCCAATCAAGAAGCCCCGTTGCTTTGCGCTCCGAGCTTCAGGTTCCATTGTTGCCGCCTTGGGGTTGCGTTGTCGTACCGCCATAATGCTGGATGTCTTTAAATCAAAAGGCTAAATCTTTAAGCGGAAATAATATCACCCCGCCGCATTGAAAGTTTTGGGTCTCAAATTTCAACCCTGTGGTCGGGTACTCATTTGCATGTTGAGCCTTAGTGATTTGCCACACCCTTTAGTTGACTGGTTGGCCAGATCCAGGTGCAAACAGGGAAGCTATGTCGGATCATTGGAGCATGCATGTATGACTAGTTCCTGATTTCTTTATTGCCATATCACTGGCAGGTTGTAAACACAAGCATCAACATTCAATATGGCATGTGCGTGTCTGAAGACATGAGGCCGCACGAGTTCTCAGCCTTGCGCTGGCTGATGCAAAGTTGCAAGTTTCCAACTTACCGTGGCTGTGGAGCTGAGTGCTGATCGCAGAAAATTGCTACGAAAAACGTTGTTTGATTAACTGGGTTTGTGCTGGCAGGATTTTTGTCTTGACCCTGTGCCCGAAAATATTAGCCCTCTAGGAAATTTATTCGGGCCCAACTTTGGCATTTTCAAAGTTCAGGGGGGTTGTCCCATGGAAAAATATTCAGCGACACTGGGGATGCAAGCAAAGAAAAAAGTGAAGTTTCTCGGAGAGGAGTTTGTTGGAGATTTGCAAAGGGATAAACAGGACCTTGGCAACTGGAACTTTATCCAGAGATGTTTGCCCCCATGGTCCCAAAATTGATTCTGGATATTTTTTGTGTACCATACACCTGGGGGTTGTGCCCTTTTTTGGGAATGGAAATTTAGTCCGAAAGAAGCTTGGCCCCAAGAAATTTATCCGGGATAAATTTGGGTACAACCCCCCGTAGGCACCACACACGGGGATTTTGATTGAGACTTGTTCATCTTCGCAGGCGAAGATTTTTGAACCTTAGGATCTCTTGCTGCCATGCTTGCATTTTTCTTAAAATTATCTTGCTTCTATTGCATGCGATCTGCAATCTTTTATTGTGCTTTCACGGGTTGTTTGGCGTTGCGAGGTGCACCTTGCGTATTTTGTGACGTGATCAATCGTGAGTTGTTCGCTGGCAGGTGCGCAAGCTGGCAAGGATGCATTAGATGATGTTGGCGCTGTCCTGAGCATGTCTCATATACAGATAGCCCCAGAGACCCCAGGCAGGAAGAATGAAAAGTGTTGACTGGTGTGGGTTGTGCTTGAAAACCTGCTGCTTGATAGATGAGTTTCGCGAAGTGTGGCGAGGGCTTAAGATGGTTCGTTGGCCTTCTTCTTGAAAGCACGTTGGATGCGGTGTTGCTTTTGGAGGTACCCGAGCCGCCCGAGCCCAGTGAAAAAGCGATGGAAGCTGAAAGCTTGGCTGGAAGCGAAGCATGCGAGCAAGATACACGGGTCAATTGCCCGGAGGCTTTTCCCTATGCTGCCAGTTTAGAGCGAAAGCAGAAAAGCGGCCTACTGGCAGGAATATGTGTGGGTCGCTGATGACCAAGCGTGTTACCCAAAGGCTAGCTATTCAGGTAGCGTCCGGGACAAAAGGTGCCTCTAGCAAAAAAATCTTTGGTCTGTTGCTGACAAGGACCTTGCCCAGGAAGCGTTCAACTTCACACCATGTCAGCAGATGCTAAGTTGAGATGGGCAAAAACTTGTGGGGTAAAATGGTCCGTGGATGAATTGGAACAAACAGTTCAAAGCGCGTCGCAAACACAAGTTTCCCCTGTGTAGAGGCCTTGTCGAAATTGCACCAGGTCGGGCTCGCATGGAGTTTTGTTTGGGGTGTGAAAAGGTATCAGAGCCATCTTCTTTTGTCATTTTCAGGGACTATTATGGATCAATGTGCCCAGATGGCTTTATTGCATCTTCCACGGAAATGTGGCAATGTGTCCCAATGACCGATTATGAAGGGCCTTGCTCTGAAGAGCCCGCAAATTTCGATGGGTTTACTGTGCGTGCTTTGGACCGATGGTCACAAAAATGCAAGGCCTTTTGGCCTTGCTTGGGTGTTACCTTTCGCGACTTGGAAATGGACATGGAAGCCGTCAGCTTCCCTCTGTCATTAGTCGCCACTGCAAGCAGATTGAGTTGAAGGGCAAAAGTTTGAAATTTGTAGCCAAGACTGCTGGTTGGACCTTGAAAGTGCTGAATTGTGCATGTGTATATGATTTGTGATTCTGCGCTTGGTATCCTGTAGATGAAACAACAAACCACCCCTTTGTGAAGGCTGTAGACTATTTGATGCAAGGGAACCTCCCAACCATCAGGATTGGGAACGGAGATCCCTCCAGTAGGGAATGGTTCTTTTGATTGTTTTGATTTGCTCGAGCCGAACTTGGGCAGTTCTGATTCCTGTTTATCAGTCTGCACCGGCAAGCCTTAGTACATGTCCAGGACATTAGGACATTTGTGTGTGGACAGCGCCTAGCAAAGAACAATGGTATTTACGCAGTTTTCAGCATGTTGCAATAAGGGTAACCCCCTCAACCGTAGGTGCCTTGGCTTTGTGTATGTTCTGTCAGAGATTTTGTAGCTTTTGCATGCCAAAGTGCAGGTGCAGCAGAGGGCAGGGGCCTAGTTTGTGAAAGCCCGCCCTCCAGCCTTCATATGGGTCAGGGAAGAAGAATTGGACTGTGAGACGGTGCTTGTGCTCGTATTTCAAATCCCTTATCTCACATTTCACTTTCAGATCCATTATTCATTTGACAACAAACCATTACCAAAATCGATCCGTCAGCGGCTTAGTCTGCCGCCCATGCAACTCAACAACCCAACACTTCCCATAGGTTTACTATCTTTGAAATTTCCGCCGCCTTGTGTGCAGTGCTAGTGATATCAGTTAATCATTTAATCAAAATGAAGTAACGGTTTCCGCTGCATTTGGGTGGTGATTTGGGTTGCAGGCATGACAAAGGCATGACTTCCTGGAAATTGCATGTAGATGGGGGAAAGCAGATTTTCAGCACACAGACGTGACTTACCCGCAACTTTAGGACTTAAAGCTATAGTTCCACAAACTTAAAGACAATGAAGCTATGATGTGTGCGCAAAAAGTAAAGAATCGTATTTCTCAAGCAACAAGTCGTTGGTTGAGTAGGTCTTGAGTGATGCTTAACTGATTCTTTCATTCCTCATCAAGCACTGCAGAATCATACAGGAACAAAAGTCTTAAGAGCGAAAATGCAGCCGGGCTGTTTGCTGCTTCAGCGTGAAATGTTGGCTTCCTTTGGCCAGTTGCTAATTCTATTGTTGGTCTCTTTTGGTCGAGCTTTGGAGCCATTTGCTATGCTTCTGCCCAGCAGGTTGCCCTACTTCTGGCTTGTGCTCCTATGCAACCTGACACATTTGCAATATTGCAGGTTTGGCAAGCAGGTTTGTCACAGCCCCAAGACATCTCGCAGCCGCCAGTATTGCTTATTTGCATGGAGCCAACATGCGTGTGGCTTAGGCCGATAGGGATCAGAGTCGCGTTTGATGGTGCGTGGGCCCAGCATAGCTTGCTGTCAACGAATTTTGTTTTGCACTGACAGTTCCAGATGCAAGTTCAGAGCAAGCGCTTCAGGAATTTCGCAAGGCTAGGCTATAAATTTCATGGCAGGGTGCTGCACTGTTGAGCATTCGGGATGCTCAAAGGCTAAGATTGTGGAGCAAATGCTTCGAGAAGGGTGCTTGATTGCTGATGATATCCTGGTATCATCAGACCAAAGTGGGTAAATCCAGCGCCAGGGAAAAGAAAGGAGCGCAAGCATTGCGCCACGGTCTGAATGGTTGAAGCCCCGCGAAAAATGAATATAGCAAGATGATGCAGTGATAGGCCACGTCCTTCTTTGTTAGGCCCTGGACCCAGTTGCTGTTCCAAGCTGCTCATACGCCGTCTGTGCTTCGTAATGGCAAGCATTAAATTTGCGTAGCTGTTGAAATCGTTTTGCCAGCACCAAGACATGATGCATGTAGCAAGAGTGTGTTTCTTGGCTTGTTTGTGCAGTGGCTCAGCTTGGCACGAGCCTCTCTTGCGCGGAGTGAAGGCTGCTACATGCGTCGCATTTCAACCCAGAAGTAGTGTGGGCTAGATACGCTTTGCAGATATCATTCAATGAGACAAGAGCCATCAGCCAGGAAGCTGCTGCAGGCCTGTGCCAGAAGGTAGCATGCCAGTGTGCCCTGTTCGTGGCAATGTCTGATTGAGACGCACGCACGAAATTTGCTGAAAGCCAAATTGCATTGGACAGAGCATGTGCAGATTGGCATTGCGTTGCTGTGGACGTCAAGAATTGGTTTCATATTTTTTTTCAGGTGCAAAATGCGCCCGGATTAACTACCATGCTGCATGCCCAGAAGGATGGACAAATCACGGACTGGAATGCCAAGCGCCTCCCACCTACAAAGCCAGCTAGCTTGCACATTTTCAAGTCGCTCCGACGTTTCGGTTGGCCTCCGCTTCCCTGGCAGGGCCTTTGCAGTGAGCGCTGATCTTTCGCGCTAGATTCTATTGCGGGCAAGAAGAAAGCAGAGATAATTTGCGAGGTAAATGTGGCAAAAGCTGCGCTCTCTTTCAGTGGCAAGTCTTTCGCTCACTGGCAGGTTTGCTTCCCTTGCCTTGACATGCCCGAGTGCCAACCCAACTGGAACTTGCCCTGCCCGGAAGGTGGAAGTTAGTGGCTACCAGCCCAAAAGCTTGGCAATGCTTTCTTTTCAGGGTTCTCCCCAGCAGATCTCCCTCTTGCTACGTTCCAAACAGCAGAACCTTCATGTCTTTCCCTTGCCTGCGACCAATGCTGTAACCCATGGAAGTTTTTTGTTTATTCTTTGCAGGTGTGGTCAATGTTGATTCAGATTGTGAAAGCATTGTTTCTTTTCAAAGCGCCTTGGAACTTTCTGGCTTGGGTCTCCTGCTGTGCTGTCAACGGACTTTTTTGCAGGTCGGGCTGAAAAGGAAGATTTTACCAGGTCCCAAAAACAGAAGTTAGATTCTTGTAGATGTATGCATGCGTGTTGGTCAGACGCTGTGATGTGGCGTGGCCTTGTCAAAAAAAAGCTTGCTGTCCAAGCGGGCTCTGCCCCCTTGATTGGGTGCACATTGGGGAGGTAAAGCTGTGAAGCTGCCACATTTGTTTGGGCGTGTGCATGAGTGGTGTTCATCAGGACATATGTGTGGCACCGATGTCTTTTAAGCCGAGCCCGAGTTGGTGCCCATTTGCGTTCTTTCCCTTGGCCCCACGATATGTGCCTGCTTGCTGCTGGATTGCAGCCCGCTTGTTCTCTCGTTCCGGCAATGGTGTGCTACACATTGTTTGCCAAGGCAGGCGATGAAAGGACACTTTTTATACAGTAAATTTGCGCAGGTCAGAAAATATGAAAAAGAAGCATGCTGAAGCCTGCGGTGTTGAGTGGAGTTGCGAAGGCACTCTTTCCCAACCAATTGGGCCAATCAGCCGGAAAAGCGAGCTAGAGAATTTGGATCTCAGCAAATGCCCGCGTACGAACCTGCACGCTGAGAATTCTTAAAGCAGCAACTGTAAAATTTGTGTTTGGAGGTGGTTGGCTCCTTTCTGAGGTTTGCGACCGTGATTTTGCACGGTTGGGAACGCGCTATCTTCAGTGGCCCGTGACAAGGAAGTATGTAGACCTCCAACCTGGCTGAGCAATATTGGTTCTGCTTGTGCTACCCCAAAGAGTTTCAAGGCTCTTGTTGCAAGAATCGGTTGCTGTTTGAGCCCGGCAAGTTTGCAGCTGCAGGGAATGGATGATGAAGCAAAAGTATTATGGAGCAGCGCTTGCTTTCATGTCACATGGCCACTACAAGGACTTTGAAACATGGTTAACAATCAAATAATTTGGCTTTGATGCATGTGGGCGAGAGGCGAACAAGTCTTGGATGCCATGCAGTCATTGAATGAAGGCTTGAGAAACGGTCCGGTCTGAAGTGTTGCCGCATGTGGCCGCTAGAAACTCATTGTCCCAAGTGACTAAAGTCAAATGGTGCAGGTTAGACGAGTTGAGTAACGGGTGTCGGGTGTTCTTTTGAAAAAAGGACATGTATTTTGCCAAAGTTGTGGTTGTGGAAACTAGAGCCTCCAATTTTTGGAAACGAAACCGGCGCAACAGTGCATTGAAAATGACGCGTGCTGTAAGTTCACAGCATGCGTGTGTGTGTGTGGAACATCTGAATAGATGTAAAAACTTCTAACTGTCGACGTTCAAGTTTTGACGGATGTTTTTATTTTCACAGCAGGGGAGTGGAGAAGGCTTGCGGAGCTCCACTTGACAAAGCTCTCTGCAGTGTCCTAAGATATCACTGGAGACATCCAGTAACGTACCTGCTCGGTTGTGATCACCTGTTGTTCAGGGCCTGCTTCCATTTTCATTAAGCCCAGAACCGGCAAGACCATTCATTTCTTTTCTTTACTGCACTATTGTCGCAATCTGCCAAGGTGGGAATGATTTAGCTTTATTGAAAGGGAAGGGTCAGCTTCCAACTCTTTTTATCTAGCACTGGCTATGGCGATGGTAGCTTCTCGATACTTTCTCGGGTCTTTTCACCGACCCATTCCTGTCAGGTGTAATTGGAGTGTTTTAGCACGTAAGATGCATTCCACAACCAAATTCGCAATGATTTTTCTGAACAAGTGTGTGTGTGTGTGCCTGTTTTCTTGGAAGAGGCGAGCAGGTTTGTGCAGGACACCTGTTTCTGGCAGATTGTTGAGATGAACGCTTCTTGTTTGGTTGTTTGTTGCCTTGTCCTTCTCAGCAATGCCTTGAATGCCCCGTTGCTTGGGATGGACATGCCGCGTGAGGACAGCTTGGCTCATTGCATGCTTCTATCCTGCGGCTGTTCCTTGTTTGCGCAAAGCTGGCTATGGATGTGAACAAGGTGCCAGATGTGACAATTTGCCGTCCAGATTCCTAAATTTTGCAACTTTGATTCAGAAGGCGCCTTTCCCGGTTGTGAATATCATCGCAGAAGAAATTGCCCGGCCACCGGCTTCCAGCGAGAAGGCAAAATCCAAAAAGCTGCAGGCGCCCACAGCAAGCACCTGGGTGCTTGAGAAAGAGCTTTCAGAGGTTAAGAAACTTGAAGGGAATTTCGACAACATGTAGCAAAGTGAAAAGCTGGTTCCGCTTGACGGTGTTCCACATCGGTGCCGAGATGCCAGATTTCGTGATCTACAGAGTGGCAGAGGTGCTGGATGCGCTGCTCATTGCGAGGATTGCCAAAATACAACACTGCTTTGACCGCCCTCTAGAATATCGCGGCTTTGCCATAGGCAATGTTCAGGGGTGCAAATAATCCAATTAAGTGCCAAGCTTTTTGCAAACAGATTTATTGGACATAACAGCAGAGAAAGGCTTGTTTGCAAACTCCTACTGGGCGTAATTTCTTCTGGTGCCCAATTTCATGTCCTTGTTCTTTTTGGCTGCTGCAGCTTAATTGTGTTGGTGGAGGAGGAGCAGCTAAGTCTTTGACCCACAACTGCACAGTAGAAGTTGCCTTGGTTGAACAAAGGATAAGCTTCCCAAGCCATGACGAATGTGCTCTTTATTCTTCTTTTGTGTCCTGTTTTCATTGCTGCCTTGCTTGAGCCTCGACTGCGGACTGGGGGCGAAAAGGCGTGCGCGTCATATGCACTGACGTCTATTCTGCGTGTGGGTTCTCGGACTTGCTTTTAGTTGGGGCGTCTCATCGTTGCAAACGTGGTAGAGGCAAGTGCAAGTGAGGAGGTGGGCGTGTGCTGGCGGGAAGCCTTTCTCGACGGCTCGATTTTCGAAGTGTGAGGCTATGCAAGGCTCAATCCAAACCTTGGTGCCCGACGTTTTGAAGAGCCACGAAGTTGATGAGGTTCTGTCATAACATTGCGTAACTGGAGTAATGTGCTCCATACTTGTATGAGGCAATATCCCATGCAAACATGAAAGCAGCGTTGGAAGCCCAGCAGCCTGATACAGATGCTGCAATTTGGTGCGCGCCGCTTCTGGCAGAATTGATTAGGGGTGCTCGTTACCTTGCGCTGTTGCACACCACAGCCTGCCGAATTTCACGCACCATTGGTTTGTGTTACAGAGAAAACGCATCGCAGGGTCCCTTGGTATCATTTTGCTTTGTGTGCCAGCCCCGAATCATGGAGCTTGAAGGGTGAATTTTGCCACGCCCCAAAGACCTACAAAGGGCCATGTGCAAGGATTGACATTCGCAAAAAAAGATTAATGTTAGAATGTGTGTATGTGTGTCTCGGTGTGGGCAGGACGCTGCAAGCAGGCCAGCTCACAGACGGCGAGAAAGCGAAATGGCAAGCAGCATGCTATGCACCTTGGTCTAGCATCTCTACGTTATTTTTTTGACTCCTGACAGCTTGGTTTTGGGAAGGCCATGTGCTGGTGCTTGTGACCATGACTTCGAAGTTTGCCCCGCCGGTACGGCCTGGGTTGGCTTTACACTCATCTTGGCTAATGATTTGTGTGCGAGCTCTCTTTGCACAGGTTGGGTTGCTGCTGGACGAGCAGGACTCTGCCAAAAGGTTGGCAACGAGCCGGCCCAGAAAACCAGCAGATGCGAAGGAAGGCGAGCGCAGAAATTTTCTTGCTTTTTTTTGGCGACTTGGCTTGTATGTGGTGGCTTTGGAGGTATGACGTTGCTGTGCTGTCCGTGCCTTGGCTGCAACAACTTGTTGGCGCTACTGTTTTGTACCGCGTTGTGAATTTCCTTGTGGCACATGTTGCATGATGCGCTAATTCTTGGGGTTCTTCCTCTGTGGACAAATATGACATGCTTGGGACAGACGATTTCGCAAGTTTTTGGGGGCACGAGGTCCTTTAGCAATTTTTCCCGCGGCTGCGTGAAAAGCTTCTTTGCCCCCTTTTGTGTCTCTCACCTTAATTCTGGCGGTGTTTAGATTGTTGCTGTGGCTGCTATCTGCCATCAGAATTCTTTTTTACAAAAATGTTGAACAGGACAAACAGGTCTGGCGTCCTAACAGTGTTTGCAACGCAATTTGGCTCCTACTCTGTCCTCATGCATACATACATCCATGTGAAAATAAATCGTCAGATGTCGATATTTCCAGAAATCGTAGTAGGGAACACAGGACTCCAAATAAGATATCGCAATCAATAATTGGATTGTAAAAGGATTGCCCCCGTAGAAAAAGAAGCATAAACAACAGAAAACATGTAGACATTGTGTGCTTCCTCGTGGATATTTTTCTGAGGTGGCTGAAAAGCAGGCGCTTGCAACATGGTTCTCTTGGAGCGAATACTGTGTACTAACATTCTTACCGTTTTTGCCAGCTGCTAATGGCACGGTGTGGGTCGGTGCCTTGCGCGCTTTGCAGCAGCATGTGGCCAGCAGCTTTGCCGCCGTGAGGCTTGAGTGGCCTTGCGCAGCTTCTTCTTCATCGTGCACAATGGACAGCAGCATTCAAATGATTTTTTCTTGTTCCAAGGTCCAAGGTGTATCCTTTGTGTCCAGGACTTGAGGCTGCAGTGCCCAGATAATTGGATCAAACGGGGTGGCCTGTGCGTTGCTGACCCGACCGCTGATTTGCCAGATGCTTCTTGCGATGTGCTGCCAGCCGTGCTTTCTGTGTATTGGTGCCCTGGGAAAAAGTTTTTGGCAGTTTGCCATCAATACAACGAGCTGGTCTCCACAGCAGAAAAAAGAATTTGCAAACCGTTGCCATGTGCAAACATAGAGAAGACAATCTTTGAAAAGGCATCTGGGTAGTGCAGCCTTGCTGCCAGGTGCTGTGGGGCGGATGCGGCCAGAATGCTGCAGATGAAAACGCCCAAGTGAAAACGAGGCAGGTGTCTGCTTGCGCTTTGAACATGTTAATTGAATAGCCTTAAGCAGCAACCCGGAAGGCGCAAAGTCAACCAAGCCGGCCCTGTAGACAATGATGGCTCCATCCTTGGCCAAGATGGAAGCGTACGCTTTCTTTCCGAAATCAAAAGGGACTTTGCAAGTCCAAGACTTTTGTTGTCTGGCCCTGTGGATGAACATGGTGGCTTGAGGATGTGACATGCGCGCATATTCACACAGACACACGCAACACACGTCGGCCCATGAGCTTGTGTTGTGTTTCAGATTTGCTTCTTGCCCACTGGGAAGTGAAGCATGGTCATGTGAGGAAGGCCGCCTGGTCCACCCCTGGGGCATGCGTGAAACAATTCCTCCAGATTGCTGCGCCGAATTTTTTAACCAAGCCGCGATTAGCTAAAAGATTTGTAGCGTTTGTGCCGGGAAACTACAGGCAGGTCCAGTTACTTCCTGGGCCGAATTTACATGTCATATCACGCTTGTGGGGATGTTTGCAGTGTGCTCACATGTTTGAACCTTGTGTGTGTGTGTGTGCTAAGACTAGCAAGATATTGTCTTGGAGCGTGTGCCAGTCAGTGCTTGTGTCTCTCGGCGTTCTTACGAGTTTGATTTTCCTTCAATGTGCCGCCGGGTTCTGTAAGGCGAGAAATGCTAGCTGCTAGCTGATCTGTCTTGCACCTGCAGATCTTCAAGACCAGAGCCAAGCATTCAGTGCACTAAACTTTCGCTCAAGGCTTTTTTTGCTTGAACACTTTGCACCGAGTGCTGTGAAGCGTGAAAGAGAAAATTTAAAAGATATGGCAAAAAAAAGAAATGTTTAAAATAGTTTGCCCCGTTTGCAGACGCATGGAGAGGCATGCTCATGTACAAAGACCCAGTAGAGATTAAGAAGATTCTGTGCCGTCTGGCTTGCGTTCGCTGCCACCAATTCTTACCAAGTTCCGCAATTGACAACACTCTTACGACGTTCCTTGCACATACTCTTGTTAATTCCCGCGAAAACAAACCTATTCAGGTTTTTACTGCAACTAAAGCCAAGATGCCGCACTGTTGGCGTTTTGGAGCTTGGTTGCTGGTAACGCATTGCAGATGACCGCAATTTCAAAGCATTTTGTGTGTTTCATGGGCGAGCAAGGCGCGCGACCCGCAGTTCCAACACCAAAGCTTGCATTCCAGCTGGGAAGCACCTGCAGGTGATTCCACTGCGTTGTCATGAAGCTGTGTGGCTCTGTTCTTTGTGTGTTGCTGCTTGCCATTGTACGCCCTCTTGTTGGGGCACCAACAGACTATGCGAGTGTCCGCGCAGAAGTTGTCAAGGCTTATGCGCAA
>Ga0126342_10012511_pt1 | contig 15129 bp, 19 predicted proteins | sample Cyp1metagenome_FD_92528 | JGI IMG/M metagenome (GOLD analysis project Ga0126342, IMG submission 92528) | Coral microbial communities from Lord Howe Island, Old Settlement Bay, Australia - Cyphastrea 1 metagenome | ecosystem: Host-associated > Invertebrates > Cnidaria > Coral ...
ACTCTTGGATTGGGAGCCAGCGCAAGATGTATATCTTCTATGGGCATTTTTTTCACTTTTCTGACGAAGCAGTGAAAGGTGCAAGGAGGAGGCGCGGCAAACCACGGCTTGACCAACACATGCCCAGCAACCTTGAGGCTGCCATGCGTGCCTCGGGCAGGCCTCGGTAAGCCTTGGAGCGCCCCGAATGCCAGCAAACCTGCTTCATCATGGCACCCAAAACAGGATCCAAAAAACTAGTAGAAACATGGCGGCCAGAAAGGGACCTCGACTGTAATGTGTGCACAATTCTGCCTCTATTGTCTTGTAACATCAGCATGTGTTCAATGTGGTACATTTTGATCTGCGATGAAGCTTTGTGAAACTTTAGGGAGGCATCTGCTGAGGCTGAGAAAATGATCCCGGTGATGTTGCCAGCTTTTTTTCTGTGCACGATACCGTTGCACAGTGTTCTTGTCATTGTTCGCAGGGCTGTTTTATATAGCTCGTGGAAACTGTGCATGCAAAGGTCGGTCCAGACCTGCAAAGGGACAAGGATGCGGCAGAGCCAAAAAGTTTCGCAATGCAAAATCCAAAGCTGATGAAGCTGCCGAACCCGTTGAACCTGTTGAATCAGCTGAAGACTTCAACTCGATGGATGCTCCTGCTGAAGATGCACAGAGTGCACAGCTTGCCAATCCCAACTTTCCAGGGGATCATGCTTCTGCAGAGGAGCCCCATGCATAGACATGCCATGAGATGAGTGTTAGTGAAACAGTTTTTTGGTTTCTGAAATCACCAAACCTTATGTGTACACGTGTTTACGTTACAAGAAAAAAAACTGCCAAGAACTCTGTGGCAGAAGATGTGGCCTTAGCCACCATCTTGTCTGATGCTGCAGTTCAAAAAAAAAAGGGCGTGCAATTCTTTTCACATGTGTCTGTCAGATTCGAAATTCAAAAGCTAACAACCAGTCATTGGCACAAGCATTTCGTTCCAGCCTCAGGGATAATGGCTCATGCAGTACAATTTGTTTTTTAAAAAAATGTGAACCGCTCTGCAAACCAGGTTTTGAGTCGATCTTCCGATGGGTGCTCAGAAGGTAATCTATGGAAAACAACACATGTTGTGCAGAGTTTGGCATAAAAAACGAAAAAATGCAAACTTGAATTTTCTTGACCCGTTGCAGTGTTTTGCAAACCTTGAGGATTGTCTTCGACTCGGCCCGGCACCAAAACATCTCTCTTGAAACCAAAAGTCAAAAAAAATGGCGAGAGTTTAGTTAAGGGTTTATTATCTTTCAATGTATAAGAGATAGCAGGTGGTATGCATAATTGTTGATTAACAATTATTCATACCAAATAATTGTTAATTAACAATTATTCATGCCAAATAATTGTTGATTGACAATTGGGAGGGAAACCAAAATTCAAACAATTGTCAATTAACAATTATTCATACCAAATAATTGTTAATTAACAATTGTTCATGCCAAATAATTGTTAATTGACAATTGGGTAAGGAAAGTAAGATGCAAACAATTGTCAAATGACAATTATTCATGCCAAAAAAATGTTGATTGACATTTGGGAATATCATTCAAGTGCAAGCAATTATCAATAAACTTTTTTTTTTGCGTGCCAAACATTTGTGAATCAACAATTGTTGTTCTCGATGGTTGTCCATGGTTGGTTTCACATTTTGTTAGCCCAAACGGCTTTGACTGAGGTTGCAGCACGAACCAAAGGTGCACTTAGGCAACTCAAGCAGTTTTCGAAGAATTTCTTTGCGCCGTTGTGCACTTCATTTGGCATTTGATATTGCAAGCTCTTTCACTTCGAGGTTAATTGCAGGGTCAAACACTTGGTGACTCGCATTTGTGCTTTATATTTTTGCAGGGTCGTTCAACACTGACTGACTCGCATTATTGTCACCGTGCGGTGGCGAGCATAGTTGCCCTGCTTGCAGATTGCGAGCTGAATATAGCCCTGCAGTATACGACCACTGCAACCAGGCGGGCTCAGCCAATCTGAGCTCATGTGAAACTGGAGATTGAGCAGCACCTTGTATTTCAGTGGTCGATGTTTCCTATGGATTGCGTTGTTTTGAGTTAGTGTACTCATTCAAACCTCTGACCACAGACGGACATCTCCGGTTCAATGTGTCGAGAGACAGTCCCACAGGATGACAAGTGACCTGATGCTTGATATGTTTGAATTCCACTTGATGGAGTTTCAATGATGCATTTCAACTATCACGTATATCAATCTTCGCAAGGCACCACAGACACATCAAAACAACATGCCAATCGTGCACAATACATCCGGAGAGATAGATAAATTGAGACTTCTTTGGTGCTGCCATGCCGCCCAAGCGACAAGCTGATGCAGAGCCCTATGAAGAGCCAGGAGAAGCATGGTCACTTCTTACCGAAGGATTTGAGCCACGTGGTAGCGTCAAGAACAAATGGGATGATCAAGAGTGGAGGGCAGCACGACGCGAGGTGTACTCCCAGCTCATGAAAGATGAAATCACCAAGCGTAAGAAGCTGACTGGCAAGCCCGCTTTTGACGCGTTATGGAAGTTGACAAAGCCCAAGATGGAACTTGTCAAAAGTGAAAATCCCCATGCAGGCTCTGCGCATGATACGCCTGCATCTGAAGATGCTGATGAGCCTGCAGATGGGGAGTATGGGCAGCCGTCCGCATGGATTCCACCTGGAAGCTTCGGAGATGCTGCAGGTGGAGCAGATGGAGGCGATGGAGACGACGGAGACGGAGGAGACGGCGACGACAGTGGAGATGACAACGAAGGGCCTGGAGGAGATGATCCACCAGAGGAAGAAGAGGAGGAAAAGAAAGACGAAGAGGAAGAGGCCCCTGCAAACCCTGCAGACGATGGCGCCCCTGCACATGCTCCAGAGGAAACAACAGGAGATGGGTCCAACCAATGGCATCCCTGGCGCAACGATACCACCCCTCCAGAAACCACACAGGATGGGTCCAACCAATGGCACACCTGGCGCTGGCAGAACCACGGTGGTGGCAAAGGGAGGACGCCCATGGTGGGCAACCCAACGACCAAAGGGCAAGGGAAAAGGCCGTGCCTCTGGAAAAGGCCGTGCCTCTGGAAAAGGCCGTGGGAAAACGAATTTCCATGTGGACAGCTGGGGCGGCAGATACGTCGAGGGCGGCTACATCGACATCAGTGGAGTGTTCTGGCCGTGCCTCAGCTGCATTTTAGTATACATGTGAAACATGGTCATGCAGTGCACAGTGGATCAAAACTTTTAGAGTCCAAGGTTGTTACAATAGCAGCGCATGCAGGAGCAGTTTATATATTTCACTCATTGTGTCCTCAGGTATGGAAAGGGACGCCAGAGAATTCGACACAGAGGCAGTGGAGCAGGAACCCATGATCAGTGGACGAGCACTATGAATGCCATCTCTGACCTGAGCTCTGTGGCACGCAACGCAATTGAGCGATTGACCTAAAATAGGTTCAATCTTGCAAGCTCAATCAGTCGGTGTTCGCAGCACCTTAGAGTCTCATTTTAACACCGCTGAGAATTCTCAGATGGATAAGAGAGTCGGATGAGATGCTGTCAAGCATCCAACAGACTGCAAGAGTACAGTTGCCGCGCAAAAACAGGGGATCAAGGTACAATGGTGCATGCCATGAACCTGCAATAACACAAATGCACATCATGAGAACATGATACAAAAGCTACCTCTTTATGTGTGCAGGTGCTTCGGATATATTAGCTGCGCGCTGCATGGCGTCTGAAACCAATTCCTTCACAGCTGACCATGTCAGTGCCATGCGATACAGCCAGCCGAAGTTGTTGAAACGCTATCATGAATTGAATTCTTCGGTAGCTCAGTTCAAATTGTGGCGTTTTCACTGTTTGTTGAATTTGCAGTTGCAAAACAGTTTGAGTTTCAGATGCAACACATTTTGATGTTCAGATGTGACTGATTGCGAAAACAAAACAAGGCATGGAGAAGCGCCAATCGTCTTGCCAGGGAGGTTGAAACAGTGCTTGTGGCTAATGGCGTCAAGGTCACAGAGTTGCACCCTGCAAAGCGCCAGAGGACCACTGAGGAATGGTCCTGTCCATATCGGAGAATGAACACCCAGATCTTCAATGAGTGAGTTCCAAAATGTGTTGATGCAACATTATTTGCAGTTTCGAACAAATCAGAAGCTGATCGTCACTGTGTCGATTTTCAACTCAGTGCTAATTAACGAGGTGCACCTGCCCTGTGTGTTGTTTACTGGTGCGAGTCTTTATTAGGCTAAATTTGCTCTGAGACCTGCACTGTTGGAAGATACGAGTCTTGGACCCTGCATCACTCCAATGCTTTTGCCAGGCTCTCTGCCTTTGCAAGGGGCATACATGATCAATTGCAATCACATTTGGAGGTGTCAAGCTCATGTAATCCTGCGCTTTCAGATTGTTGTGCATGTATCAGCACTGCATTTCGGTCCAGCATAATGCAAACTGATTCACAGACACTTGCCGGGCTTCTTGGCATGCTCGCAAGCACTGCGTCCGCAGGGCCTTCTGTGCTCGTGTGTCGCATCACCTTACTAGGAGCAGTAGTGGGATATTTGCCAAGCCATGGCAAGTGCAGCAGACATGCTGCTGACAGACTTTCAAAACACTCAAGCTTACTTGAGGTCCCAGAGAAATGTCCTTCAGAACGGACCAGCATTTGTTGGCGTCCTTGCTCAGCAAGCTGAGCTTTGGAAGGTCAGGCTTGAAACCGCTCATTTGACCAGTGCTGAGGGGAATATTTTCACCAGGGCATTGGAGCATGAAATTTGAGGTGATGCTCACATCACGGTCCTAGCCACTGCCCTTGGCGCAGCGGTGGCAAAGGGGCAAGGCACCAAGGGTGCCCGCAGGCCCAACCAAAGTTTGTTACTTTGGAACAAGTATTTCTCCCAGAAGGATTGTGCTGTGTTCAGTGATACTTCGGCGACACTGGTGCAAAAGTGCGATGTGGTGGCATCAAGGCTCTTCAAGCTGAACATTCACTTGCCAACTGAACAAACGGTGAAAAGGGCTTTGATTTGTGCTATGAATGTTGGTGACTTTGGAAAAGCATGTTCTGAATCCTACATGGCAGTTCAGGAAAATCAAGCGGCTTCTGAAACAAAGGGTGAAGAACGCTAGCAAGCCAAGCCCCTTTCTGGTGGAATACCCACCGAGTCCGTTTGACTTGCCAGAAGGCCTCAGAGCAAGAGCGTATGCAGACGATCCACCATGCCTGATTGCTGTCGATGAGGCCTTGAACCGTGTCGTCTCTCTGAGGAAGACCAACAAAGGAATGGATGTGAATAGCCAACAATCCCAGAGCCAGAGCCAGGCTGAAGTGATGGCAAATACCTTGATGTCTGTCATGGCAATGATGCAGCAAGGGGTACACGGCTCAACCGGACAGCATCAGTTGCCAGGGTTGACTCTTTTCAAGCCGAAAGCAAAGGCCACCAAAGCTTTGGGTGATGCTGCGTCTACCACTCCCACCACTCCTGCCACTCCTGCAGGTGACCAAACTGATTCGCAGGAAACCATGGAGCCTGCAAATCTTCCTGTGCAAGCTGCCCCTTCCAAGCCAGTGCCCCTAGCTTTGCCAGCACCATCCAATGCAAGCGCTCTTGTGGAGCCAAAGCCTTTAGAGCTCCCACCTGAGCAGCAGGTTGCAACGGTTTTGGATTCCATCAAGGAACGCACTGCTGGCAAAAAGCGAGCCGCTGAAGAGGACCCTCAGGCACCAAGTAAACAGGCCAAAGGTAAGGCAAAATGCAAGTTAAAGGCAGCTCCAAAGCCTAAGCCAAAGGCAAAAGCCAGTGGCAAGGCAAAGTCAAAAAAGCCTTCTGTCAAGGTGGCTGATGCCAACGAGCAGCCTGCAGCAGATCATCAACAAGAGCCGGCCATTGGTTTGGGGAGACCGCCATGCCCAAGCGCACCGGGCCTTGGAACCACTTACTTCAGGGGAGGCAAGATCCAGTACCCCAAGAACGGCAAGGAAATGAGGGTCTTTCGCAAAGTCACTGACCGCAATGATCTCAAAGTGAAGATTCGTGATGGCTGTGCTGAAGCTGCTTGGGAGAAAGCTTTGAGCATCATTGAAGATGCAAATGATGTAGATTAATAGACTGTAACATCCTTTCCGAAATGGCGGATGTTGACATCATGGGGTGGCATCAGTCCACGTTTGTTGTTGGATTGCTTTTGCCCTGCTTTGGGTCATTTTGACGGGGCATGCGTGCAGCTGCCCATGTCTTGCGTCAATACTACAGAGATCTCATTTGGGGACGCAAGCGCTCAGTTTCAAAAAAAGATGCTTCTTTCATACGAGCGCTGAGCATTTCAGCGTTGATAGTTAGTTCATAAGTGCAACCATGTGTGGCCGGAATCCCCAGGTGACTTTGAATATGCCTGCCATGTTTAGAGACAAAAAATGACAGGGCTTCCAAGCTGTGCTGCTTTGATGGACATCGTGTTGAAACGTTGCACCACTCACCATGTTTAGAATGCCATCATCCTGCAAACACTTTGCTCGCCGAGAGTGTCATTGAGGAACGGTTTGAAACTATTTGTACATTTTGTTCAAGCCACAATATATATACATATATTATATATATATATATGTATGCATGTGATTTTCTGCCAACCATGATGGTTGCACACAATCTATAGGTATCCACCTGAAGTCACTTTGGTCATCCTGAAGTTACATCTGTAAAGTGTGGCAGGGCTATCAATCATAGTTGCAGCTCGTCAGCGCAGCAGGGCTTTATATATATATATATATCTCTCTCTCTCTCAAAATAAAAGCATGTGTTAAGCTCGCTGCGCCCATGGCTTCCTCTTCATGGAGGGTTCTGACTGGTGCTGATTCAAAGTCTTACGTGTCCCTAAGTGGCCTTGAGGGCGTGCTGAAATCTATAAGAGACAATGGCATGCCTAAAACAACTGATCGACGAGGTATCAAAAGAGCCATGGATAAAGAAGTGCCGCCAGAGATGTTCACCACAGTCACTCTGCACATGGTGGACGGTACAGAAGCACAGTTTCCTGCAATCCACCCAGTCAGGCAGCTTCAGCATTTGGCAAAGACTCGCAGCCGTTTTGCTGACTTTTTGAAGCAGAAATTTCTGGTACACCCAAATGATGGAAACCACAAATGGCGACTTGCCCTTTATAGCGATGAAATTGTGCCCGGGAACCCTTTGAAACCGATTGCCAACAGTAGAAAAGCATTGGCTTTCTATTTCAGCTTTGCTGAATTCGATGGCGCAGCTGGCTGCGAGGATCTTTGGCTTCAAGTTTTAGTCATCAGAAGCAACAAGCTAGATTCAATCTGTGGAGGATGGGCACAAGTGTTTCAATCAGTGGTGACGCTTTTTTTTTCCAGCCCCTTGGATTTGACCAATGGAATCAGATTAGACCTGCAGGGTTCAGGCGGTCGAATATTTTTCGCCGCCTTGGGAATAATCGTTGGAGACGAACAGGCGATCAAAATGATGTTCAGCTTCAAAGGTGCCTCAGGAATGAAGCATTGCTGTCTATGTTCCAACATCACGCTGAGGGGATTGCAAGTCGCAACTCACGACAGAACTTCCTTCCTGCTTCCACATACAGAGTGGGATGTGAGTAAAATGGTGTTTGCAACCCAAGCATCAATCCTAGCAAATGTGCAAGAATTGAATACTAAACGTGCGGCGCACGTTACAAAAGCTCATTTTGAGAAAGTTGAATCAGCGCTGGGCTTGGCTTATAGCCCACATGGACCCTTGTGGAGCCAAGCGTTTTGGGATTGCTTGTATGATGACTTGACCAATTGCATCCAGTTTGATTGGATGCATGTGTACATGGTCAATGGCGCATGGAACACAGAGAGCAGTTACCTTTTTGAGCTGTTGAAAGATGCAGGTTTTCATATCAAAACATTCTCCCAGTACTTGAAGACTTACACTTGGCCCCAAGGCATACGAGGCAGGGCAATCACAGGCCAAAAGATTTTGGAGAAATGGACCGATGGGGAAATCAAATGCAGCGCGTAGGGGTTAAGCATTTATCAAGTAATTCGACACATGTTGGATGAATTGGTGGTGCTTCCCCTTTAGCTGATGATTTGGTGATAGCTGCAGTAGCTTCATATAATGCATTGGCTTCGGTGCTGGATTTGCTTCAAAGATGCAAAACCCACCGGGATGTTGCACCGCATGCTCTTCAAGACTCCATACAAAGGCATCAGCAGCTTCGCCTAGGTGTTTATACAGATGAGCGCTACCAACCAAAGATGCACTTTGCATCCCACCTTCCGTATGCCCTTAGGGAGCACCAGCTGTTGTGCTGTTGGGTCCACGAACGGAAACACAGGGAAATAAAAAGATATGCAGAAAACCAAGCAAATGCTGGAGATTCCACAGCTTATGAAACAAACCAGCTGCAGCGAACTTTCCTGGCTCAGTTTTACAGTTTGGAAACCCTGTGCGTGGAGAAATCCACCCAGCTTGTGAATTGTGAACCCATCTGTGTCAAGCAATGCTGTCGCAACACATGTGCGAATTTATTTGGGATGCAATCAGTTGCCACCTCCCCAAGTGATGGCATCACAAAGTGCTATCGTCAATGCTTTTACAGTTGTTTCTTCCAAGGATGTCGTTCTGACCCCTTTAGGTGTTGGAGAAGTTTGGTTTCACGCGGCCATTGGTGACACTGTGTGCACATGTTTCTCCTCATGGATCAGCCTTGGGAAAAACAGATTCCGAATACAAGACGCGCCAATGTTCATCAACACGAGCACCATCGAAAAATGTTGTGCCTATAGATCTGATGGCGATGCGATTGTAGCTGTGGTTCCGTAATTCGAAACAGACTCGACAAAGCTGCAGATCGCAAAAAAGATGGAGTCAGCCGACAGACTTGGGCTTGAGAATGACAAGCCCGCATTTCCAAGCGCCACTGTCAATTTCAATTGCCTTGGATAAGGCGTGTATGGGTGAGCGGATTCTGGCGAGCCACTTCCTCGTGGAGCCACATCAGGCCTAATATACATGTCACGATTTGTTCTTAAATTTCTCACCACCTTTTCTTTGCTTATATATATATATATATTAATATATATAGCCTCAGGTTTAAATGTCAAACTTGTGCTGCAGGCAATGGTGGAACGCAATGCGAGTCAGAGAGAAGTTGAAGAAGTTGCGTGCTCAATGGTTCCGAAAAATAAATAATTACAAGGCTAAGCGCCCTGCGAAGAAGCTCCATGGCGAAATAGCATGCATGCGTTGACTTTTCCGCACTGATCCAATGCTAATGCATTCTATGGTGCGCAGCGGACAATAAGAGCTTGAGCCCATGCCGAGCAAGGAAAAAGGCTCGCTTTGTGCGATCTCTCAGCATGTCAGATTATATGTGTTTCCCTTCTTGCGTTGATTTTCTTTTTTTTGGGCTAAACCATGCGTTTGTTTTTGACGATAGCTCGCGAAAATTGATTTTTTTCTAGCCTGGGAGGATGAAAAAAACTAACTTAGCCAACTTAGGTAACTTCAATAAATTAACTTACTAAGTATGTTAAGTTAACTTAGTAAGTAGGCTAAATCAACTTAGTAAGTTCACCCTAAGTGCATTTGCTAAGTCTGCTAAGTCCACATTGCTAAGTCAGCAAAGTAAGTTATAAGTTGGCCACTAAGCCAGCCAAGTAACATATAAGTCAGCTATCTACTTACAAGCACACCCGCCCATCCAAGTACCTCGGTCTCAAGGTCGCAGCATCCTTTGATCGCAACGAGTCCTACATCAAAACAATAGATGGACAAATTCGCTGCATCACGGCTGAGTTCAAACCAAAAGGGGCCAACGTTGCCTGGAATGTTAACTACATCAATGTTTTTATTCCAGCGTGGATGGTCCCCCCGATGTACCACAGCCTTCGCCGAGAATACATAAAGGTTGCAGATTCCAAAAGTGTTATGGGAGTGAAATCCCTTCGCCCCACATGGTTCGAAGATGAAACGGTTGCCAGAGCCGCTGCGGATGGCTCATCCAACACCCGTGACCCATGCACGGACTACGCCTTATCATGAAAGAAGATGCCCTCCCTCTCCGAGAACAGCCCAACTTTGAAGCCTTAGCAGAAGTTGCAAGGCGCGGACTCCTGGCAGCTGAAACGTGGCAGTGCAATCGGCCACACATCAGTCTCAAAACTACCATTGATGTTCCGCTATTGGGAACTGTCATTGAGCAAAACGGGGATGGACTCCTCGAAGACTCTCTGATGCCAGTTGGATGGCCATTACACCTTGATGGGGCAGTCAAGCAAAGGTGCGTCCACCGCACTACAACGCTGCAAGAGCTTAATGATCTCCTCAGCGCATATGACATGAAGCGAGATCTAGTTGAACTCAACTACAAAGCAGCCCAATGGTCACACAGAGCGGTTTGGAACCAATGGTACATGGAACCTAAACGTGGCCACCACCTGGGCCAGCTTTGGGCGGACCACGCAACAGATATTACCAAAAAAGTGACTAACTCAACAGAAGTCACGCTCGACGACATGCGTCGTGCAGCAGCCGCTGCAGCTAACAAACCAACCGCCCAGTTGCCTGACAGTGTATTTCTCCGCGCGCTGGGAACCCCCGAGGTCAATCAGGCCCCGCCGCAGACAGGATCACTTGCGCTGAGAGCGACAGAAGAATGGGAGAGGTGCATTTGTGAGAACAAAGCCTTTGCAATTTTAAATAGGACGCAAGCCGGAAAGTCGGCAATCATCAAAAAAGATGGAGGCGAAATGCTCGTTGCAATAGTCTTAGACAAGCCGTTGGCAGCTGTAAAAGCGCTCGTCGAGGACCCAACCACACTAATTGCAGAAATCATGCAAATTCTGAAAGATAAGCAGGCGCATCCGGTCCTCGCGCAAATGGTCAACCCGGATGTGCGGGATGACTTGCCCATTTCCGAATTTGCAGCAGCTTCCTCTTCCAGCGGCGGCAGCCGAACAAAAAGATCAGCCCAACCCAACGAGCAGCAGGACAGATTTCAGTGAAATGTATAATAAGAAACCGCATATTGCCAACGTGTGTGACCCACGACTGGTTCTATCCTCAAACTACATTCACTGCTGCCACACTGCCACCAAAAGCTCACCGCGTAAACGCTAACCAACATGGGTGACCCATGACTGGTTGGCATCCCAACATGATTTCAGCAAGCAATGTCAGCTTCGTGGAAAACCACTCCATCCGTCAGTGGCTTTTGGGAGTTGTTACCTGTGACCCAATATAAAGGGGTTTAGAGGGGGAGGGGAGTGAAAAACTAGTAACCAAAACTAGTAGTTGGTAGCGTAGGACGATGTCAAAGTACATCCAGCCATGGTACCCGTCGCTGTTTTGCTCAGCCTGCAGATCAACGGAACCGGCCACTCAAACGCAGACATGCAATGCATCAGTGCAGCCAATCCACGTGTGCCAGCACACCTGTCTCAAGAACCGCAGAGTCGCAGTGAAGCACAAGATCTCCTTCTTCTCCAAGACTATGTGTGTGATCTGTCTCATACCCAGCAAGCTCTGGAAGAAACCTGTACATCACTGCAGCGAACAGAGCTACTGTCAGGCATCATCAGTGAGCAAGACCTTCGGGCATTGCGCACGGCTTGTCTTTGCTTAAACAGTCTACGCATCCGAGTCGAAGCCCGAGCTAACACAACGGAACGTGCAGTTATTGACAAGCAGATACAGTTTATGCAAACAACTGTGCAACCATACCCTACTGAAGATCTTCACACTGCTGACACAAGCTGCCCTTCCAGAACCTCTGCCGAACACTTCGATTAAACCAACAGTTCTTGGTGAAGGAGCTCCACGCTTGCAAGCCTGTCTCAATGCTGTCAAGCTAGCAGCTAGCGATCATCGCTAACTCGATCGCATCGAATACAGTTTTGAAAGCAGCATGCACCACAGGAGCACTTTGCAGCTCCCCAATAACGATGATGCTTGGAAAAGAAGGTCTGAGCGGAATCTGAGTGGACTCTGAGAGCTGCGATAGATACGCGTCCATCCCCTGTTCACCATAGCTCTGTTTCACACTCTGTTTCACTTTTTGTTTCACCTTTCCATTGGCTACATGGCAGGGTCATTGCTAGCTTCTGGATTGTCTTCACTCTGTGAGTTTTGATGCCCGTGCGGCTTACACTGTGTGATCTTGGGGCTCCTGGCTGGGGGGAGCCCTGGTTTCCGCATAGTGCTGTGTTGCTTCGTTTACTCACAGATCTCGTGTATGGCGATGTTTGTTTTTGGGTCTTCTTTTTCGTTTTCTGGTTTTTCCGCCATACCAATACTCGGGATGATACAATGATATCACCCTTCTGTCAGTTACTGACGTTGCGAACTGGCCAGCCGTTCACTTTGCCCTGTTTGTTTGGTCTGTTTGTGTGTGGTTGTTGTTTTGCTGTTTTGCTTTTTTCCTGGTTTTGTTCCACCGGCATTGTGACGGCTATTTGGACTGTGTACTGATCGTGTGTCAGTTCTACTTTTGCAGCCCACCTTCTGCGAAGATGGATAACGTCACTGCTTTAATTAAATAATTAACCGATATGCAACATGCTATCTAGCGTGGAGAACGACCTGGCGGAAGCCAAAAGGCGTTGGACGGAAAAAAAGCTGATGAGGGTACGTCGGCTGTGTACTTTGACGATTACCCCATGTTCTCACTTGAGAAAACTGCACCAGAAACAGATGCTTTGGTCTCAGACTTCTTGGATTTGTTGGGGTGGCGTCACGACCGAACGGGGCCCAAGGGGAAACCATTCTCACCTTCTTTCGATGTGTTAGGCATGACCATGGATCTGGCAGGCCTGAGACAAGCCGGATCGGTGACCTTGAAGAACAAGGAGGGAAGAGTGGAGAAGATTGCCTCTAAGGTCGTCCAGGTCCAACAAACAGGAAACCTGAGTCTGGCCGAAGCACAAGAGATTCACGGCCTGTTGAACTTCGCAACTGGATACTTCGCAGGGAGATCTTTGAAATACTGCTGCTTCAAAATCTCAATTGAGAGATTGGTGCGAGGAGGTTCTTGTCTTGCTGAGAAATATCCAGCCCGGGACGATTCCCCTGGGTATAAACACAACGACGATACTTGTGTTGACAGGTCTTGGGAAGGCGGAGTAGGTGGCCTTGGAGCAGTCCTCTTGGATGAATCCTCAGGGTCCAGGTTATAGCCCAAGATAAAGTTCAAGAAAACCTGCTTTCCTTATGGAAGGGGATCGTAGGAGACCAGCTCATTTGCCAGATTGAGCTCCTGGCGATGGTCCTTGTTCGATGGCAGTGGAAGAATGAACTTCACAACCGCCGGGTCCTTCTCTTTGTGGACAATAACTCGGCAAGGGGAGGGACAGTAAAGGGTAGATCCAACAGTTCTTCTATGGACGACCTGGTGAAAGCCTTTTACTCCATTGAGGTTCATTTGCCATCGTTCTGGTGGATAGTTAGAAAGAGTGCCGAGCAAGAGTAACCCAGCGGCGAACCATCAAGGATGGCCGGAAGAGAAGCCGCAGTCCGTTGGGGAGCGCACTTTGTACAAGGATTCTAATGTCAGGAAATAGTAGCCAATTGGCTCATCCAAGCAGCAAGCAATAGGCGTGATTCCCATAGGGACAAGTCGGTTTGAAGCGAGAGGGAATATGGAAACCGATCCATCCCAGCTGCTTATCTGAAAGCTCTCAACTGATCCAATCAGATGGATCAACCAACAAACTTGCTGGGTGTCAGACTGTACAGATGGAAGAAGAGATGCCTGAATCTCCAACCGAACATTCCCCCGATTTGTCAAACGATGGGTGGGCCGCTGACGGGATTCGTAGATTGCACATGTTTGAGAAGCTTGAATTTTGATAGCATATTGCTTGGTTTCTTGTGAAATTTGGTGATTTTTTGGGCCAAGGAGCTGGAGACAAGAAGGGTGCTTACACAACGTGGATAGTACTTTCTTGGTTCATGCGACTTGAAATATTTCATGCGTTGATACATGAAATAGCCCAAAAAATTTGGTAGACAGAAACTGTGGAAACCTGAGACTTGAGTTGATTTGATTGGCGTGGCAAACTCCGGATGTTGAATAAGTTGGAATTTGAGAAATCATTCAGAAACTTGAACTGAAACGTGAAACATCCAAACGGGAGTTCGAAGTGTTCATATGATCTCACTTGAATGTCGAAACAATTTTGGCTTGAAGACCTTCCGCAGAGAAGGCAAACAAGACACCTGAATCTTGTTAAAATCCATGTCATGTCACGTCATTCATATGAAAACATTTTGTAACAATTGACAGAGACGTGAAACACTTGGACATGAGATCATCGAACATTCAGACAAATCAAATCTTCTTTTGTTTTCCCGCCCTCCCTACCCTACAACAGGTTGGGGGGGGAATATGGAAACCAATCCATCCCAGCTGCTTATCTGAAAGCTCTCAACTGATCCAATCAGATGGATCAACCAACCAACTTGCTGGGTGTCAGACTGTACAGATGGAAGAAGAGATGCCTGAATCTCCAACCGAACATTCCCCCGATTTGTCAAACGATGGGTACGCCGCTGACGGGATTCGTAGATTGCACATGTTTGAGAAGCTTGAATTTTGAAAGCATATCGTTGCTTGGTTTCTTGTGAAATTTGGTGATTTTTTGGGTCAAGGAGCTAGAGACAAGAATGGCGGGGATCGCTGCAGAAAGTGATAATCATCCTTTTGAGTATTTTATCGTCCACATCGGTGCGGTCAAACCAGTCTGAGGTTTTTCCATCATCGTGACAATACCAGCTACGATCAGCAGAATGTGCTTCCACGCCCATCATTGTCAACATGGGATTTTCAAACAACCACATGTGTGTGTGTATCATCATCATCATCATCATCATCATCACCATCATCACCATCACCATCACCATCACCATCACCATCACCATCACCATCACCATCACCATCACCGTCACCATCATTTGCTCCAGCGTTGTCTTTTTTCCCAAAAGCATCTCCGATGCTTGGGTTCTCGTTTAGTTGCACTCGCCGCGGGGGAGCGAGACTGAGTGGTCGACGGAGATGTGTTGGACGGAAGGAAGGAAGGAAGGGAAGGAAGG
>Ga0126342_10012512_pt1 | contig 15128 bp, 16 predicted proteins | sample Cyp1metagenome_FD_92528 | JGI IMG/M metagenome (GOLD analysis project Ga0126342, IMG submission 92528) | Coral microbial communities from Lord Howe Island, Old Settlement Bay, Australia - Cyphastrea 1 metagenome | ecosystem: Host-associated > Invertebrates > Cnidaria > Coral ...
AAAAAAAACGATCGATGGTAACCCCCACAACAAATAATGATATCAATATTGATATCATATATCAAGTATCGTTATGAGTCACCTATGGGGATATGTGGCATGATATGTGGAGACACTTTTACATCATCCCAAATAGGGGTATAAATCTTATTTGGGGATGGCAATTTTTAGTTTCCACATTTCCCTGATGCCACCTGCGCATGGCCGGATGGAATCTGCACTGGCATGGGTTTTCAGCGGAAGGACTCTAGGCTGCAGGGTACCGATGGGCTGGCAAGGTTAATGCCACTGGCTAGTCGACCAGGTATCGTTTGTAGATCCCAGCATCTCTCATGGACCCATTAATTGCTTTCTCTCCCTGGAATTTTCTGTTTCGAGATTTCTAAGACATTCCTGAAGAAATATTATTACCAGATTGAATCAGCAATGTTTCCTAGGCCCCAGGAGTGGATTCCGCAAATAGGTCCCGGGATGACCCCCTCAAACAATCTAGGGCCGAGCCAGTTTCAGTGTCATCCCTGTCGCACACACCGGATCACACCGGGTTAAGATGAACGAAAATAATCAGGAACGTTCCTGACCTGTGGCAACATGAGCATGGGGTATTGATAGAACTGATTTCATGTCCATCCCCAAACAAAATATTTTTGAAATGTCGATGAATACATTTTCCCCATTTTCCCCATAAAGCCCACAGGCAAATCGATCGAGCAACTGGACTTCTATTCCAACATGTAGCGGCCAATGCTGACATGGCTCATTTGATTTCAAATAAAAGCAATTGATGATTATGCCGCCTTTGATTTCTTCGCCTTGCCTTTGCAGGGCTGCACAGCTACGTCAAAATTGTCCAATTCCTGGGTCAGCTGGGTAGTCAGCGTCTCCAAATGCGTAGCGTCCTGCAAAGGTATGTGAATCAACTAGGCCTAGGGCAGTTGTAGAAACCTCAGAATGAAAATTCCTGTGATCGGTAGCTGATAGCTAGTGCTACAGGTAGGAACCAGAAGTGCCATCGTGTCCAATTTTCGATACCTATGCTATATGGTCTACATTCATTTTGACACTGCAATTTGGCCAAGATAGTACAGTGCAAAGCCAACCAAAAAATGATATTCAAAAGCCATGGGCCGTATGCTGCCATAATTTCAAACCCAACAGCCACTTCAGACCTTCTTGGCATCCAAAGCCTGAAGCAGCTCATCCCGAACTCCCTGAACAGAAGCCACCGCGGCCTCCCAGGATTGAGAAGCTGCAAAGCATTCTGCATCGCTGGCTGGCGAACTTGCCTTGATATCAGACAGCACAGCATCTCGAAGATTTGGCGACCTGATTTGGGGGTTCGGGCGTGGCTCTGCCTGACATATTTTCGTTGATATTGTGGATGGACAAAAGGATGCACCATATCATATAATAAAATAAGCATATATCCCTGGCATTCAATTTGATTTTAATTACCACTTGATGCAGCTTGTGCAGGATTTCGTCTTTCCACAGTCTCGCAAAATGATGAAATTTGGGAGACTCAAAGGAATTGAGATTGTGGCAGATCTGCTGCCTTTTCCAAGTGGGTCTGCTTCTCTTGGATCTTTTTGCTGGCGTTTGCCATCACCTCCAAGCAAGGGATTGAGAGCCCAAACGGATCAGATTTTGTAAGTCCACAAGCTCTCTTCTTGATCTACTAGTTGATTGAAAGTATAGTACAGTAGTTTATTTACCCATTTCACGCAGCGAGGAAATGAATGCATATGGCCGGCACTGGTGGTTGCAATGCCCGAGAACTTCGAGTACTTTGTCACTTGTCAAGATCCTTGATGGGGATCAGGTCACATGAGGGCCTTCTTTGCTCTCTTCATTGCCTCTTGCTGTTCCGCTTTGATTTTGGCTTTCTCAGCCTCCTCAGATGCTAGGTCCTCATCATCTTCCTTGGCCTGCTTCCTTTCTTTTTTTTGCTTCTTGTCCTTTTTCTTTGCAGCGCCTTTGGCTTTGGCCTGTGATTGGAAGGAGCACCAAGGATGAACGAGTTGGAGCGTTTTGGACATGGCAAAACCGTTCAATGAAAAGGGAATCCCCTACGATATAGCACTCATACACACACACATGCAGGGTTTTTGCAATCATATATCTTTGTGTATCACGCGTTGTCGGGGGCTGACACTAGCCAGGCACATGCATGGTACCCCCTTCATGTCTCCCCCTTCCAAAAAGGACCTTCGCTTTTGTCTCTTTCCCGGTCTTGCGAGAAGTTTTCTTTGTCTTCTTCTCCTTTGCGTTCTTTCCCTTCTTCTTTTTTTTCTTTTCAACTTCACTGGACTCTGTATCGCTGGAGTTCGAGTCATTGTTGCTGGAGTCTGAGCTGGAGCTCTCAGCCTCAGCAGCCTCGTAGAGAGTGTTCACAGTTGTTTCCGTCGAATCAGTCTCTTTCTCCTGGTTCAGGCACAAGAATTGCACCAAGCTGTCGCAGTCAGGAGCTTCCGGGTGTCGACGGGTTTCTGTTTTGGCCAAGTCCTTGTCCGAGAGTTTACGGTCTATGATTGCGGCCGCACCTTCGGGCCCAAAGCGAACGTTCATCTCAGCTCTTGTCATCCATTCCCTGACCCCTACTCGTTTGAATCGCTCGCTTTGTTTGACTTGTAAGTATATTTTCGACTTCGTCCAATCCCCTCCAGATTCGGTCCAGCTTTCATACAAAGTGCTCATGAGGTCTTTTCCTGGGCCATGACTCGGTTTGAAAAGTTTCATGGATGAATAGAATTCAAACTATTGAGCCACTGTTAAATGAAGACGAGATTCGGCCGATTGCCTTGGCCCCCATGCGGCGGATTTCCACCGGTGAATTTTTGCCTTGTTTGGAAAATAAAGTCAAAGAAGGTCGAACACTTGCACAACAAACCGCAAGAGCATGGCAGCCAACATGCATGCATGCAGCTTGCAATAGAACACGCACACACACAGAGTAGCAAACTTTGAGGAGAATACTTGTTAAGCTTCTGAAATAGCGCATATACTTGGCATGCGCAGCTTTTCGTGCTTCATCAGATTTCTTATCTTTCTTGCGCATCCTCTCATCTGCTTCTGCTACTTCGGCTTCATCGGCTCCTCCCCGGAGTATACCATTGGTTTGTGGCTGCTGCTGGCTTTCAACAGGTGTTGACACCTTGGGGGCTTTGGCTGCCGGCTCTAAACTTCCTCCTTCTGCTTCTGCCGCTGGCTTTCCTTCCCTAGGTGTTGTGTTCTGTTGAAGCGCTTTGTCTGCTGCTACCCCTGCTTCCTGCTCAGCTGCTTTGCGCTTTGCACATGCCGTTGAAGGTGCAGGTGCTGGCTGCTTTGCATCCCCGGGTGCTGTGTTCTGTTCAAGTGCTTTGGCTGCTGCTTCCTGCTCAGCTTCGGATGCTGCTTTGCCATTTGCATTGGCTGGTGCTGCCAATGCCTGTGTTGCAGGTGCGGGCCCTGGTGTTGGCTGCTTTGCATCGGCAGGTGCTGTGTTCTGTTCAAGCGCTTTGGCTGCTGTTTCCTGCTCGGCTTCGGGTGCTGCTTTACCATTTGCATTGGCTGGTGCTGCCAGTGCCTGTGTTGCACGTGCGGGCCCTGGTGTTGGCTGCTTTGCATCGGCAGGTGCTGTGTTCTGTTCAAGTGCTTTGGCTGCTGCTGCTGCTTCCTGCTCAGCTTCGGATGCTGCTTTGCCATTTGCATTGGCTGGTGCTGCCAATGCCTGTGTTGCAGGTGCGGGTGCTGGTGTTAGCGGCTTTGCATCCCCAAGTGCTGTGTTCTGTTTAAGTGCTTTGGCTGCTGCTCCCTGCTCAGCTTCGGGTGCTGCTGTGCCATTTGCACCTGCTGGTGCTGCCAGTGCCTGTGTTGCAGGTGCGGGTGCTGGTGCTGGCTGCTTTGCATCCCCAGGTGCTGTGTTCTGTTCAAGTGCTTTGCCTGCTGCTGCTTCCTGCTCAGCTTCGGCTGGCGCTGCCAGTGCCTCTGTTGCAGGTGCAGGTGCTGGTGTTGACTGCTTTGCATCTGTAGGTGCTGTGTTCTTTTCAGGCTCTTTGGCTGCAGCTGCTGCTCCCTGCTCAGCTTCAATTGCTGCTGTGCCATTTGCACAGGCTGGTGGTGCCATCGCATCTGTTGCAGGTGCAAGTGCTTGTGTTGACTGCTTTGCATCCCCAGGTGCTGTGTTCTGTTCAAGCTCTTTGGCTGCAGCTGCTGCTCCGTGCTCAGCTTCAGGGGCTGCTGTGCCATTTGGACCTCCTGGTGGTGCCCCTGCCTCTGTTGCAGGTGCAGGTGCTGGTGTTGACTGCTTTGCATCTGCAGGTGCTGTGTTCTGTTCAGGTGCCTTGGCTGCCGCCGCTGCTCCATTGCCATTTGCACCGGCTGGTGGTTCCATTGCCTCTGTTGCAGGTGCTGTGTTCGGTTCAGTTGCTTTTGTTGTAGGTGTTGCGGCTGGTGGCTTTGCTTGGCCAGCCTGGCTTTGCAAGATTTGTGACAAGAGATGCTTTTGTGGGCCGTCTTCAATGGCAGCGAGAGCAGCTTGCAGGTGGTAAGTCGCATCAGCATGCAGCTGATCGGCAGTGGTCGCCCTGTGATAGTTGCCACTCGTTGATGTTGAGCCCCAAGACGACGAACGGCCAAAGTACATGTGTTCACCTTCGTTTTTTTCTTGGCTGTCCCAACCCCACCATCTATGGTTCTGGCCCTGCCATGACCAATCATGGCACGGAGCGGAATGCCACGCCTGCCAAGAATCTGGTGCGCCATGAAACTCTGCGTTCCTGACCGGTGTGGCCACTGGTTCTACAGGGTCTTCGAAGGTCTTAGCATGGTCGAAGGCAATTTCCAAAGACAAAGGGGTCGCAGGAAGTGTCTCCCGAGAATCCGGTCCTGGAACCCAGGGCATTTTTCAAAGGTGTGTTGCGTATGTCTTTCAGCAAGCTTGGTCTAATATGTATATGCTCATGTATGCTATGTTATATACGACACGTGTGGAAACCATGCAAACTGGTGCACATGTATTTTGTGTGCGTCCTCGTTGAAGTGTCGAGGTAGAATCTGTCGCAGAGCTAGGAACAATTGACGAAGTTGTCATTGGGGGCGTTGCAATTTTTTCATTGGCCTTGTCGCGCCCCTTGCCATTCGTCTTGTCCTTGCTGGACCTCAAAAGAAAGATACTTGATCAGGCACAGGCTCCTAGAAGGCAAATGTGAAGCTGATGATTAACGATAACTGTTGCAAAACAAATAATAAGGAACTGTTGGCAAAGGGTGCGCTATCTACTTTTGACCTTTCCTCGATCTTGGACCCCTTTTAAAGGAATATTTCGTTTGTTTTTTGAAAGAATGCATTTCACACTTGGAACTGCCCACCATTCACCTTTGAATTTAGCCCAAGTATGTCACAACGGCTGTTCCTAGGTTTGCGGCTCTTCCATTTTCTTGCCCACGGCTTCAGCGCGCTGCTTGGCTTTGACCAAAGCCAATTTGGCCCGCTCGCTCATGCTGACAGCGGCAAGACAAACCCTGATTGGAACCTCCAAAATGGCTTTGGACCCCCCCAAAAAGTGGAATCTTAAATCAAACGCTAAAACATTATGATTCCAAAAATGGGCATAGTTAAGGTGCATTCTTTCACGGGCCTTTCACGCTCTGAGAGGGGTTTTCACGCTCTGAGAGGGCGGTTTCACGCTCATTCACGCTAATTCACGCTACACTTTTTTTTTTAAGATTTGGGTTTATCCAGAAATACAAGGCTTTGATCTTGTTTCATCTCCAAATCAGATTCGGTTGGGACCTGGGGTATCAACACAGCCATTTGTTTTCATTGGGGGTTGGCCCCTGGACTGTAGGTAACCCACATCCACCGTGAACAAACGTGAATTTCCGTGAAAAGCACCCTGGATATCGTGAAAAAGACCTTTCAGAACGTGAAATACCCGTGAAAGTTTAAGGATGCTTCTGAGGGTATCCCATCTGGAATGACACAGGTCTGGAATCAAGTGCTGCGCTCCAACACATGTACTGGTGCGGGCTGGTAGGTACTGCTTTTTTCCCCAAACTCTGGCTCGCTCTGAGGTTGCAGTGAATACCAACTGGGGCTGACTCTGGAACGAAAGCTGCTTGGAGAAGATCGGGGGTAAAACTTCCATGTACATGCATTTCAATTTCATTACTTTCCAGCCCAAGTCAATTGACCCCATGCCATTGGCGTAAGGGTATTGAATTTATTCAACAATGTTGAACGATTTTTCTAAGACATCTTGGGAAATCGGCGAATGGGATGGTAAAATCCCTTGGACCGGCGCTCGGCCAAAAACTCCATGAGCGGCCCGAGGTTTCCACGGGACCACAGAGCATTTCTGATCGCCAAAGAGCTCTTGATGGTGACCTGCCAGGAACAAGGGAAGTCAAAGGGGAGGACCAGTTTCGGGCATCAGGGCTTTTAGGGAATCCAGCTTATAACTTTTGAGGGGAATATTATATAATTAAGATGTTTTCTGAATGCCACTACTGCGCCCAAGACTTGTGTTGAGCCCTGGCCTTCTTCACAGTCTTGGTGCCGCGCCGGGCTTTGGACAGTTTCAGGGACGCCTTGATGTACATGGGCTTGCTTGCCTGGAACACAAGCAAGCTTCTCCGACAGAGAACACTGCACAGGGCATTTCAGGTAGGGTGAACTGAGAGCTAGAGGAAAAGGATACGGTTTAGAAACGGTTCCAAAAATTATCCACTGTGTCCAAGCGCACTGTATCCCAACAATCTCAGAAACTGGCTCGGCCTGAAGTTCGGTATGAAGTTTGTAGATCTTCTCAGCATAACCAGCGGGATACACTTGTGTCCGTTTGAGATTAGGACCGCCCTGCCTGGGTCACGGAGTGACATGCATGGCTTGTCGAAAAAATACCCAAAATGTTTGCAGATGTTTGCGATGCAATGGTATAGACACAAAATCAAGTTGGTCTGGGTTCATGGCACTGACTTCTTGCCATCAGGCAAAGTCTTCACAACGGCCACCCCTTTGGAACTAAGTTTGGCCCTTTGAGCCTTTGTGAGCTTCTTGCGGAGCTGGTCGACATAACACCTTTGCAAACATCATGATCCCATTTTATTGGATTTGAAAAGGAACCTTCGAACTAACTCAGCAAGCGCTTTAAAATCTTTAAACCTTTTCTTGGTTAGGTTCGCGCGTGCAGGGTACCCAAAATGGCGCGAAACCAACCAAGTTTAATTTTTTCTGGTCCGCAAGGAAACCCCCACTGATCCAGCAATGTGGGATCTGCTACTGATGAACTGTATATTTTGATGACAAAACTAATTGTGTTTATCCAGCGCAGCTGAGGCCACAACGCTGAGCTGATGGCCATTGACAACTTTGGGCTCTTTGCGCCCCAGCTGCCCATCCAACTTGGCAAATGGTTTGAGGGCTGTGGGAGCATGAAGTTTCTTATGGCACGGTCACAGAACCACAATGCTGAAATTTTGTCTAGTATGGACACCCCCATCTGAGTCCTGGGCAACCGGGTAAAGTAGGTGGTAAGTCCGCATGACTTCATCAACTTCTTGAGCAGCTTCAGCTCTGGAAAATGCACTACCTGACTGGAACCTGGTTGCTCCAGTACAAAGTAGCACCCTCTGCGCGTCAAAATCATCATGACAATGATTGTTCGTACTGTGATCCTTAGATGGCAGGGGAACCAAAAGGAACACTTCCGGTATTCCAGATTCCGACGAATTCTTATACCGATAAAACCGATGCAAACCAGTGGTCAAAAACCTTCTGGAACTGCTCTGAGTCTGGTAGTGCCAAAATTAATCAAACCCAATATTTGCAAGGTCATTTACATCATCCCATATGAATTTATAGTTTGTTTTATTGACGGGTTTACTACATCTTGTGGTGGCTCCTACGGTGGTTTCAATTATGCCCACACCCCACCAAATATTGAATTCACACTAGTGGGTCTAAAACCTTCCCCAAGTTGATGAAAAGCATCTGGTTGCTTTCGAACACATATTTACGGTCTTCACGTCCATATGGCGAAAATTTTGACCGGCAATGTGTTGCCTTGTTCATCCAAATGTATGATGGACATGGCAACCCGATTGATGAGAGTGAATCAGGTGCCATGCGCAAGGCGATCGACAAGAGGTTGATGTACCCTGGCCTCAGCTGCATCGTTTGTGTTTTTCCTCAGGGACAGAACCGAACTGATTTTTTGACATCACCTGTCAAATGTTATTCAATATCAAGGGGGCTTCCAAACAAGATAAGTGCGACCTGTTCAGCGGGTGATCTACCAGAAAAAAGTTTAAACTATTTTTCACCTCCACAAATTTTTGGATACCCAAGACCCAAGGAAAAATAACTCTTGGCATCCACAAGTTTGGTCCACTCAGGTCAAGATGGCAAATTTGCAATTTGGGTTCCCTGCGTTAGTAGGATGTTGTTGGCCTCCCCGTTCTCTGACACATCGTAGCTTTCCCTGGGCCAATCTTGCTGCCCCGAACTGCAGGTATCCGGTAAAGATCAAATTCACCACAGATGAGCCAATCTGTGGACCACACGTCTTTTGGCTGCGGCGGCCTGGGATGGAGATTTGGACATTAGAAGGTCGATCAAGGCTGGGATAAATGTTGCTGTATATATATTTTATATTTCATATATATTAAAAAGCTCAAGTTGCAAAACAATGGTGAGGGCCCGACCCCAGGCATATGTCATTTGCTTCTCACCACAAAAGAGGTCCAAGAGAGCAACGTCCTAGGCAAGATAGTTTGCCAAGTGGCTTGCCTTACAACCTTGCATGTGTATTGTTGGGTGCACATGCATGGACACGCATTGCCAATTTTCTTTGGGTCGCCCCCAGAAGACTGACCCCACCAACATCCCCGCCAAGTACTTATTTTGGATCAGGTTTCTGAACCCACAATGGAAAATTAAAAACACACATCCCAGGCATGCTGAGTAATGAGCACGGCGTGACTTCGTTGGTGGAGAAATTTCGGCAATGTAGTCCAAACAGTGCAACCTCAAAACGAACAACGGGCAATGAGCTCACGACGGTCTTAAATCACAAGATTGGCCGACTTGACGAGTTATAAATCATGTGCATGCCTCATTGTTTTACTGATGCGCTAACCACCAAGACCCCGACACTTCAACTGGGCACCCCCATTGTTTCAGCTGCAAAGCCTCATCCTTTGTCAAGGCGACACCTTTGGTGGTCCATGACGGCGCTAGCTTGGAGCAGGACATGAGATCCTGTTGGTCCGTCACCCCTTGATGAGCCACAAAATCCCTCAGTGGGCAGGAACTTGGCTTCCAACTGCATAAGCGCATACTTTTTCAAATATCAAGACCTCTCAATTCAACAACACAAGGTTGATGCCAAAAACCAGAAATGTTTTCCCTGGTTCTTGCGATCACATCTTGATCTGGAATTGCGAATGGACTTTCCAATCAGAGCTTTGCACGCTCACACACATGGGCTTTCCTTGGGAGAAACAAATTTGGAGGTCAATTGATATGGTTGAACTTTTACTTTTAAATCCCCAGGTTGCGCCCAACAAGTGTGCTATCATCAAAAAGCTACTCAGCCACGGGGTCCCAGCAAGCCAATTGGCGGGCAATTTGCCACGCTGAAATGATACCATGCTTTGACCAACTCAGGGTGACACCTCCGTTAGCATCCACCTGGGCCGGTGCAAGGGGTCTAATTGCGAAGAAATGAAAAAGCATCGTAAGCATTGAGCATGCATGCAAGCGCTCTTGTTTCAAATTTTGGGGCTCTTACATTCAATGGTTTTGACCCTTGTTTCAGATTCTTGTTCATCTCCTTCACTCGCTTGCGGCACACGTCATAGATGTAAAATTGTCCTCGAAGGATGACTCCGATGACGCTGACTGCCTCCCTGGCTGGGAGCCGCTTGAGGACTGCCTCTGGGGCGTGCACAGTCCATGTCCTGGGCCACAATTTCATTGAATCACTTATCAAGAAAGAGGAACTCAGGTTGAGGCATTGACACTCGCTCATCGATATCCGGAGGGGGAGCCAGCTCGGGAAACTTCTGGGCAGCGCCAGTCACACGAATGAGCTGGTCTTCTTTGATCTCCTGATCGATCAGAAGAATGATTTTATAAGATAAATTTTCATGTGCAGTGCACACATAGCGAAGATTTCTCAACATCTAACCTCAGACTAGCAAGCAAAATCCTGAGGCAATTTTGATGGTGCTTTCCCAGCACGTGAGGTCCGAGCAGCAGCCTGAATCAAGACTTTCGAAGTGAAGACAACAGCAATCAAGATAGGAAATCTTTTTTAATGCAGCATACGTATGCAAGATTGTGTCCCATGCGTGAAAGTTCAAAATCAAACACGACCACTGGGACCTTGGGAGCAGCCGGTTTCTTCGTGCGCTCCTCCTCCTCCTCAATGCATATATAGTTTTGAAGTGAACAACATGTATACTTTATATATATATATTAATATGTGTGTGTTGCGCGCAGCAAACACCAGCATGGAATAAACCCAACTCCGTTTCTCCTTGAGCTTGAGTACTTTTTTTTGCTGTTCCCTCCTTTTGTTGTATGCATCACTACGCCTGTTTAGACATCTCTGTACGTAAGAATTCATTGCAGTCGTGCTGTCCACACATGCCGCACTGGGCGGGCCAGCAGGGTCAATCGCATTCCATCTAGCGAAAAGCTGGGCTGAACGCGCCAATGCTTCATCGGCTGCTCTTTTAGCATCTTCCTCTTTTGCTTTCAGTTCAAAGTATCTACGTTTTTCTCTCTCGTGCTTCCCTTTGCGTGTGTCCTGAATACAGATAGACTCTCTCTTATTTGGTCAAGTTTGGGTGTGAGAGAACATATGCAGCATAGCTCCTTGGATCCAGCACTCGGGGCTTCCCCAATCTCCTGGCAGGGATTCGGATAAGGAACTCGATCAACATGCAATCTGTTGAGGAATTTGAAAACATGTATTCATTCAGTTGAACAGCTTTTCTCTCCTCACCAGCATCCTTACGTTTACGCTTCTTCGCAGGCACTTCCTGCCAGTTTCAAAATTAGATGCCTTCAAAATATAGCACATTTGCAAAAGGTGCATATGGAGATCATGGAACTTTTTCCAAAAAGGTGTGAACGCTGTGCCTTCTCACCCGGCTTCTCCTTTTCCGTCGCCTGCCCAAGCACCGAAAAGTACGTAATGCATATCTATTTTATTAGGTACCTCATCCCCACCTTGGGTTTCTTCTCTTTCTCAACCTGGCATAAAATAATCATATTTGCTGGTCATTTGGTCGTATAATGTGGAAGGGCCCTGCCTTGGGCTCTTTGGTTGAACCCTTTTGGCTTTCATCCTGGCAGAACAAAATTATCGCCGACATTGCAAAAATGTTTGAAAGGGCTAGTGAGTGACGCTGTGTCCTTGGGTTTCCTTTTTCGGCGAACGGGCTCCTACAAATATGCGACGTAACGGGTGAAAACCATGTCACCGAGCAATTCCTGATCTGATTGTATTTACAGATTGAGGTTGAAATTAATTTAAAAAGGACTTATCAGACGCAGGTCAGAGGAACAGGAAGAAGGACGATCGATCAAAAGGTGTCCAAGTCCCATGTATGGTAGCTTTGATAACAAATATGTACCCACTGTCACGAATGAGCAATTTCATTGAACTGCATAGGGCTGGCCTTTGGAACCTCATCAGCTGCAGAACCATCTCCTTCGTCGTCCCCTCCATCAGCCTCCCACGATCGAATTTTGATGTTTGCAAGTGCATTAATTAATAACTTTGCTGGACCATATGTGCACCCTGCCTCCAGCTCTCGTTGGGAACGAAGTCTTTGCATCCCTTGCTCAGTTGATGCAGCAACAGCTTCATCTGCGTATTTCCCTGGAACGTTCTCCTCAACTTCAGGGGTTTCTTCCTGACTCTTTCGGCCTCTTCCTCCCCGCCCACGCCCACGACCCTTTCCCCTTCCCTGGGCTGCCTTTTCTTTTTTCTGCCGTTTCTGGTCCAACTCTCCCTGTGCCTCTCTCTTCTCAGCGTTGACGTCTCTGCGGGCATCTTTCTGCAACTGGCAGAGCGGCAGGCTGCCCCAATCATGGACTGCGAGAAGTGCTTAAATCTGATTAGCGGCAAGCTTCAAAAATACAACAGAAGAGGTGGAACATTATCTGGCCTGAAGGACCAAATTGGAAACCACCTTTTGGTCTTTGTCTTTCTTGAAATCTTTCATCTCTGGGAATTTTTCCAAGTACTCTTCCATCAGGTCCGGCAACTCTGGAACTTCAAACAAAGGACTTCGATCCTGCATTCATGAGATGTATTTTTTTATCTTATCATTTTTTATTCATGCATTTAAGTTTAAACTGATATATGTGCATGTGGTCTACAAACATATCGAAAGTTTTGAAACAAATTTTGACCAAGCTTGCCTTAAAAGCTTGCCTTCTCTTCAGTTCCTCTTCATCTGATCGGGTATCATGATCCTCCTCCTGGTGTTCCATTTTTTTCAGTTCCTCTTCCCCGGGAGTTGCGGGCTGAGGTGTTTCAACAGGCACAGGTGGGCCTTTGAGGTATTGCTCGAACTTCTGGTCGCTAGTCCAGTGGGGAGGTGTTTGACTGTCTTCCAAAGCAGGTGGTGGAGGTGAGGCTGGGTCTAAACTTGTCTCTGGTGTGCAAATATCAACAACAGCAGAAGTCCCAGGCTGCTGGCTACTTTCAAGTGGCATTGGGCTTTCAACTCCCGAAGGGGCACTTGGTTCTTCCCGATCCGCTTGCGACTCAACAAGCTGTGAATCCTGAGCTACTGCACCCACATTCTTTTGGCTCTCCAAGGCCTCTGCCTCTTCTTCTAAATTTTCCTTGGTAAGTGAAAACCCAAGAAGCGGGTCACCTCCTGTGCTTGCCGGTGCCTCCTGAGAAGCTGGTGCCTCCTGAGAAGCTGAGACCTCCTGAGAAGCTGGGGTCTCCTCAGGATTCAGTGACTCCTGCGACTTCGTCTTTCCTGCCAAACAGTAAAATCATTCGTTGGTTGGCTCATGTTGGGTTCGATCATTAAAAAGATGTCGGAATCAAAAATCCCAGCATGCATCATGTCCCAGCCTTTTTTGGCCCACATATGGCCACGCAATTGACGCACGATGAACTTCAAGTCCTCGAGCTTCTGGTGGCCACGCCTCGCATGAATGTATATTATTGTGGTATTAAATTATATATCATGCGCTGCACGTGTAGTTGACTCTACCACACGGGACCTACTGAGCTTGATTGCACATTCGATATCGAAACAGGCCTGGCATGTTCATTGCGTCTCGCTAGGTAGATGATTGCGGAACAAATGTTCCGTTGGTCTTGCGCCTCCACCGATGCCCACTCCTGCATCATGGCCATCTAACGGTTGCAATGTTTTCGGCATGGTATGTGTCATGATGTCCTCAACTTCAAGCTTGGTCTTTGCCCGGCATAAGGGGCCACATTCATCGTGCAGCTTCATCAGAACGTCCTCGTCAGAACGCACAAACATAACACAAGTAATCGTAGTATTTGAATGCATGCCTGCACATGTGCACATGCGTGTGTGTGTGTGTACGTGTGTGTGTTCGCGCGCTTCAACATATATTATATCGCGTGATCCTCCAGTGCCTAGTGTGTTTTGAATTCTGATGACCCAAATGGCCTTGATTTCCGAAATGTACGGCAAGTCCGCACAGAACAGCGGGAGCCACTCCAGGTAGAACTCATAGTTGGTGTCATCTTCTAACTGGCACAGGGGCTTGATTGAACAACACCTACCTTGGGACATGAACTTAAACAGGGAAGGTCCACACATTCAGTAGTTATCCCGGTGTTCCGGTTGCCCACATTCACGAAGCTGAAAGAACACGGAGCCTGGTCAGAAATGTTGGGATGTCCCCCTGAGATTTCATACGTTGCATGCGTTTGGGGTCAGAAAATAACACATGCATGTGAATCGAATCTCACATGGCACATGGCCTGGTTTGCCTTCAGTCTTTTGGAGATTTTCTCCTTTGGTAAAGCCTGTGCTTTGGCAAGGTCATACCATCTTTTTTCCATGTAGAGCTCATCCTCCAGGGCCTCTTTGTAGAAATCCTACCAGCTGGAATATTGAGGAGCACAGGGTGGAGTAACAAATTGATGATCTTTGAAACTATCTTCCAAATAATATTATTTTGTATATCTGGACTGCCAAAAGCCTTTCCTCTTTTGGAGTCCCAACCCACCATGTTCAGAGCAAAGTCTGTCCTCCAGGAGACTGAGCTTTGAAGCCCGCAGCGCTGTTGGCATGATGCAGTGCCAGCCCCGCGAACACAGCAATAGTGGAAACCCCTAATCCACCAAAGCTGTCTGGAATGGGCCAAAAAACATGAATGGATATGTTTCCTTCTGGGGAAAAAATCAACGCATATATAAGTGAGCAAATACATGCTGGTGCAAGCGTCAACACCAACCACCGAGGAATAGAATATGCATGCAGGATTCACCAAAATAGCCTACCCTACCTGGACGTCTGCAAAGCAGGGCAGGAAAGGGGGCAAGGCACCTGGGACAGCGTTGGCAGCACGATAGCCTTGGCCAAATTTGTTTGGGATATGTGGAAAGCCTCCATCACATTTATCATCCCCAAGCAACGGTCACAAGTTTGAATGGTTGTTTGTTGAGTTGGTGCCAAACAAACATCTCAGGTTCAAACGTGATCTTCCGACATTGTGCTTGAAGAACCCATGTTTTTTGATGGGCATTGCGCAAAGCCATGGCGGAGTGTTTGAAACTCAAAGAACCAGCTGTGAAATGATCTATTGTGCTGCGACCTGCAGATGGCGATCTTAGCATGTTTTCTTTGTGTGTAGTCCCTGGCATGGCAAGACCCGATGGGAAAAGGGATGAATGATGCTCAAAAAATGCAATTGTGCCACTGGATCACCTCTTCAACCCGTTTTTCCCATCATCCTGGAGCAAAATTTGCTCACAACTGCAGCGAGCACAGCACCGGCCCCTGAAAACAAGGCAGGATTCACTGGCTGACGCAAAGAAACATATAGCTGATTCCTGGACAGGCCGTTAGATACCTGGAAGGGCGGTTCTCAACAGCCCTGCTAGTAAGGGCCTTTGACTTTCCAGG
>Ga0126342_10012513_pt1 | contig 15128 bp, 13 predicted proteins | sample Cyp1metagenome_FD_92528 | JGI IMG/M metagenome (GOLD analysis project Ga0126342, IMG submission 92528) | Coral microbial communities from Lord Howe Island, Old Settlement Bay, Australia - Cyphastrea 1 metagenome | ecosystem: Host-associated > Invertebrates > Cnidaria > Coral ...
GACTAACTCTTTCCCTGACTAACTGTTTCTTTGACTAACTCTTTCTTTGACTAACTCTTTCTTTGACTAACTCTTTCTTTGACTAACTCTTTCTTTGACATTCTAAAAGTCCGTAACACGGAAATTTCTCCCACTAAACTTCCTTTGATCATATACATACGTATATATAATATAATTTATATAATTCAAGTTTTCTAGACTCCACCACAAGCTTAGGGTTGACAGTCGTCAGGTGGAGAACGGACAATGCGCAGCTGGTCATATTTGTCCTGAGCCAGCGGCGCGCTTCAACATGTTGTTGCAGGCGCTTCATCATTAAACTTACTGGTGCTTGAGGGGAAATGGGTGAATGGGGGAATGATCCGTAATAAGTATATATAAGCATGAACAATCATCCCATTCCCCCATTTCCTACTGAGCACAAGTAAGTAAAACATCCTGTGGCATTGTGTTCTTGGTGACACACGTGATTTCCCAATGAAGTTTGTTGTAGACATGGAGAAAGTTCATTCGCGTATTGGCCCCTGCCATCCCCAATGTAGCAGGGTGGCCTGTGCACAAAGACGGCCTGTTGTGTTAGGATCAAGAAACAGGCAAAAATTCATAATCTTGAAACAAATCAGCAGAGTAGACGCAGGAGTGGTTACAAAACTGGGTCGTTGGGGTGACAATCACATCGATGAGCGTGAACCACCCATATATTCCAGGTACGTTTCTGAACTGTTCTGATCAGCCAACAATGTACAGTAGTTTCACCGAAGTTTCCTTCACACCATACAGGATATCAACTGGTGCTTGAAAGTTCGAACTGTATGCATGCTCTTTTTGCACAACTGAACCCTGGAGGTCGCTGATGCATTTGCTACAGTCGCTTGGCACATGGTGGACATGGGGATGGGCTGCTGGCTGCTCTCAGAAGTCCCTGCAGACCACCGAAGTGGAGCAATCCTGTGCATGTGCACCATCGAAAGGATTCGTCAGGTGTTGATCTCGCAGACTTTCAGATGACACGGGCATAGTCAATACATTTGGATCATTTGGTCGGGCGGGGTTTTCATTTTTATGGACGGTTCCAATTGAGACCAGCACTGCACAGGTCCATTGCAGGGCCTTTGGGGCGGAGGCTAGTGACGGCGGGATCCGAGGAACTGGGAGGGGTTGAGGGTTCTGGCACCTTTGTGCTGCTTTATCCTTACCAATCCGGGACGCGACGGACACAACTCAACACGATTCACATGACCATGACAGAACATGATAGAACAAGACGGAACAATAGGCGCCTTTTTGATCCTTTTGGGGATCTTCTGGGTACGTCGGTATATCATTTTTGGCCCAGTATGAGGCCGAAGTCTTGGCAGATGTTCCTGCAGCAGAAGTGGCTGTGCTTGAAGATGAGCGCATGGCTGGTAACATGCAGGTGGCAGGGATCCCCCATGGAGGGATGCTATGGAAAACATTGGATCAAAGATCTTGGATCCTGGGCTGTTTTCACTGGGCAGCTTTCTAACCGGTCATGAAACCTATCATTTAGTTTTAAGATAAGATGGTCTAATATGATATATCCCTTTAATATCAGTTGGTTTTAAGATATGTATAGATAGACCATTATATCGATTAGATGAGATGAAATCAGACAGACAAACAGATAGATATAGATAGGTAAAGAGAGATAGAGAGATAGAGAGATAGAGAGATAGATATGATGCAGGATGGACCATGTTTTCCAGGCCGAGAAGACCTACACGCGGATCTTCCGCCCCTTGGCCCTTTTTGTGACGGGGAAAATAGGGGGATGACTTCGAAATGCCTTGGAACATCCTTGGAACCCAGGATAGTTCATGATACTTCGCATTGAAAATTATGAAACGCATATCATTTGTAGAAAATACATGTGTTTTTCCATGCTCCTACCCATCCCATATGTGTAGACAGCCGATTTAATATACCCATTCTCCTTAAATTGTACCCTTTCTATCTTACCTAGACCCATCCGTGCTGCAGGCAACATGTTTCGACGCTGGACGCTGACATTGAAATGCCGAAAGGAGAACTATGAAGGCCACATTTCCACCGGGGTAACAGGCGTCTTTTACAGATGGCTAGGGTTTGCTACAAGTGAGGATCCAACCTACCAAACAGATGGTTAAGTTAAGAGATGTTAGGTGGGGTGATGCGGGCACAGCCCTAAAGTGCTGGTCCTAGCTCTTAGGTAAACATCAAAGTGCGAACCCTTATTGCACCACAGGTCGGATATTGCATCCTGATTTCATGCCGCCAGATGTAGGGTGCCTAGGGTGCCTAGGGTGCCTAGGGTGCCTAGGGTGCCTAGGGATACTTTGCAATGTTTGGTAGTCAAGGCGATCAGTGACTTGGTAGCTCCTAGAAACATGACATGGTGAAGTGGTGTCCAGTGGTGCTGCAAAGTTTCTCTGGGTTCCGTGTCACAATAGGTCGCGTGCGGCTTCAAGTCTCCGTGGAGCGATGTGTTCCTGCTTGAATCTCGATCTCAGGGGTGGCTGATACGCTGCGGCTGTGTTGGCTATTTTGTAGCTGGATGCCATATGGAGAGATGATTCTAGGCAATTCTAGTCACACCAAGCCATTCGCCTGAACCCAGCCCATTGAGAAGCAGACCGTGCTGGTTTCTTCAAGTCATGGAACCCCAAATCCTCTTGAAATATGTAAAATATCCCGATCCCTCAATTCGGTCATGCCAGGAAATCACTCTGCCAGTTGCGTTCCCAATTTCGGCAACACATTCTTCAATTCCTCGTTGGGTTACCTACAAACATCTACAAACTTACTGCACAAACCTCTGAGGTGGACTTCGTGGCAGAGGGTTTGCAAATGGCTCATGAAGTTCGTATGAAACTCAGGGCCCTTCGTGTGGCCTTGGAATGGACGTGAATTGGTATATATATATATAGATATCGCACATGTTGGAGGTTGATTGAAAAGAGGTGAACATTTGGACATGTGACTTTGATGATGTTATAGTCCATCCAGTTTATTGAGCTGCTGGTTCGAAAGGGAAAGGATTTGCACCAAGAGTAGGCACGGAGCTTAGTATGATGGACATCCTGCAAGCCGAGAGGCTTCATCCCTATAAAACGGCTAGGATGTTTTGGAGATCTGGAGGGCTCTAATCTTCATCATTCAGCTTGCATGCCCAACAGCGTGCCTGGAAGTGATAAGGTCGTGCCCTTTGCATGGTGTGAATTGCGAATTCGAAGACGGCTCTGTCTTGAGATCGGAGTACTGGCAAGACCATGCTTGTTGCATCTTGGTGCAATTTTCGTAGATGTTGCGGGACCTTTTCTTTGAAAGGATCCCATTGATTTTGTTTTCCTGGTTGTAAAATGAATATGTTTTCTACTTATATAATCTTATATATATATTGCTGCCAGTTCTGTGAGTCGTCCACTGGATCTAATATGGTTGGACCATGACCGTTGGACCGTGGTAGCGGTGGACTCGGGATTCGCCATGGCTACCACGGAGATGAGCTGGGCAAAGCATGGCTGCCTCGGATTCTTTTGGGCCACTCGACACGCGAAAACATTTGGGTGATACCCTCTGGTAAACTAACATAACTATGGAAAATCACCATGTTTAATGGGAAAATCCACTATTTCTATGGCCATTTTCAATAGCTATGTTAAATTACCAGAGGGTATTTACAGAACAACCAGATCCAATATGACTTTGCCATTCTTCGGATCGGCATTTCAATGAAGCATTTGTTGGATGCTTGGACCTGTGTGCAAGAAGTGTCGGGAGCACATGCGTACATGAAAAGACTCTGATAGTCTTTCGTTGCTGCGGGATCAAGCAAGCGGCACATGTCCATCTATCACCGGTCCGCCAGTGAAAGGTTTCAAACGCCATTGTGTGGTTCTCATCCAAGGCCAAGGAATACCTTGTGGTGGGTGTGCTTCAGAACTTTTAGTGAAGACCTGATGATGCAGAAGATGCAGGTATCATTGATGAACTTCCTATTGTACATGTCTGGGCCCTGACGGCATGTGCAAAATACTCTACCAGCTTTCTTTTAGTTCAGAACATTGCAGCTTACACGCAGGCACTGTTGTACATGTTTGAACATATCACAATGTCAGCATCCTCGTAGCAGGACAGGATTTGGCGAAAACAAATACATTTCTCAAACCTGAAATGATAGTGCGACAGCTGCTTCGCCTGCATTTTCTGCGAGAATCATCTGGTATAGTAGACCCATGCCCATCACCAAATGTGGCAGCACGTTGCGCTTATGGTCGCAACAGAAATTGTCAGACTCGAGGAGGGAGATGCAAAATATGAGGACAGCATACACCAGGAACTCTTTGAAGAATTGGGGAAGTACATGAAGCACTCAAGATTTCTAGTTTGACACAGTTTGACATAGTTTTCATGAGTCCCAAGATCATTTGGCACCAGGAAAAACGACATGAACTTGAGTGTTCTAAGCAGCTGCAGTGGTGTGCAGGTGAAGCTGGACCTGCGGACCTATGATGCGGGACAACGTGCCAGCATGAGCCGCAACTCCTTCGTATCAGCCTGGAAGGACTGTTGGTCGACTGTTTAGTCGTCTGTTGAAGCCATGGATGGCATACCATGGCATCATGGGACGAGGTTGGACACCAATCTATTGGCCACCAGCCGCATCGGCAAATCCAGCTGTGGTCCTGAGGAATTTGGCTCCAAAACAGAGGAGGCAGATGCCAAGATGGTCTTTGGTCAGACTCTCAGATGTATAGCAGAAACAATTTCTGCTGGTGCTGCAGCGCTTGCTGTATCGTGTTGTGATATCATGGATGATCTTGAGTATCTTGAGTATCTTGAGCTAGCTACCACTAAATCGACATGGAAAATGCTGATTTCTTTGTGGACACCAAACTGCAAAGTTGAGACCATGGATGAGTTGTCGCGTCCCTTGAAGGTCAGATCATAGTGAGGACGAGGACAATGATCCTCCTTTTATGATTTTGACACTAATGATGATCGAAACGGTAGTGCTTGCAGCCATGAATATGATACCATGCTAACAATAACCAGAACATACCAGAACTATGTGGCAGATGAGAATACTCCAGCTGACAATGATGACAGTAATCTCAATCATTGTCACGGTCGTTCGTTGTCGCCGTCCTCCTCCAGCTGGATCATTTTTCTGACCTTCAGGCCCTCGGCCATGCTGGAAGCACCTCTCGTTCCGAGGTATCTTGGACTTTGATGAGCATCAACGGATCTTTCAGGACCGTTTGTCAGATACTCAGGCTTGTTCATAGAATTTTAATGAATTTTAATGAATCTTATAGATTCACAGGTGAATTTTGAAGTGGAAGCAATCGGTTTCACATCTCCTTCCAACATGCCCAAGTCTCGCCGCAATTGTCCACGTTCCTAAGATAAACACACATCCACAGGACCCAAGATTGAATCATTTTAGTCTGGAGCTGGGGCGTGACTGTTGCGCCTGAGGTTGATCCTGTCAGATGCCCTTCCCAAACGAAGTGAGGCACGAAAAGTTGAAACCTGTTGAAACATCCCAAGTTGGCACATGTTGGCACAAGCCTCACAAGCCTCCCGAGTTGCGCCACGACCATTTGCCATTGGCTGTCATCAGGCATCCATTGCGTCTATTGTTTCCCTCACGTGCAGCCACCGCCGCAGTTCTTCGGACTATGGAAGCTGAAAGCGCATTTGCAGAAGACGCATGGGAGCCTTCAGGCTAAGCTCCGCTGCAAGAACGCCATGTGATGACTCTGATGCGAGTTTGGACTTTGATCAGCTACTTCTTAGTCGAATACATGTTATGTAGGTTCATGTAATTTCATATAAATTCACATGATATGTTGGAGTGCCGAGTTAACTGAGTTGTTGCGTTACCCGGTCTCTTAGCTTTTGAGATTTTTTGTGGGCATGACTACTGCGAAGCTGAAGCAGAGACGACTTTGCTTCTGCCCAGCGGACTTGTGGTCAGAGACTCTCATCGAATGAAAAAAAACATTCATTGTAAAATCATTTTTTGTATATAAAACAATTATTAAACCATTTTCAGATTTCAACTCAAAAGGTTCTGTGGAACTGCAATTCGGCTCCCATTTTGGAGGCAGCTTTTGTTGCTTTGTCCGAAAGCGCATCAGTGCCTTGGCGAAAGCTGACTGAGTTTTGGAGCTCCTCTGAACTGGACGAACGTCTTCGAGTTTTTTTGACCCTTCTTTTGCCAATATGACAAGTACTGTTCAGATATAATCACCATTAATTCACTATTAATCACCATTAACCATAGATATTCCCATATTAATCTTAAATCACCATAGATATAATCATTAAATAACCAGATGATATGATCATTTGGGTGTGTCTGAAAATAGAGAAAACCCCTAAACCCAATGGTTTTGCTGACCATTATCCCTATTTTTTATGGCTATTTGTTTGGGAATATACCCTATTTTCAGACAAACCCATTTGGGTCCTTTCAGACTCAGAACTGGATAGATTTCTGCCTAAATTCGGGAACGCATCTGCGGGGCTTTATCGAACACATTTTTCTCAGGGCCCGGCATAAACGCCATCAGGTTGTTGAGGAGAAAGTGCATGTCGAGAGGGTCTGGGGCCCCGGCATTTGCCTATGGATATCACATTGTGATGTGGTGATACTGGTAGGCACTGATAGGATCTGATAGGTGTCCCCAGGTTGCACCAGGGTCGATGTCGATTTTTCTTGGGGTCACCGCTTGCGTCAGGGGGCGAATCGTCGCGTGTCTTTCTGAGATGCCATGAGACAGGAAAGACTTGGAAGGTGGCGATGGCTGCTGTGGCCTGCAAGGCACTCTTCCTTTTCCCTCGCTGAGCTGATATGGTTTTCTGATGTTTTCAGGGAAGCACAGCTGAATTTGGAGATGGAAACATGCCGGAATTTGTTCACCCCAAAAATTCCTCTCCAGGGGCATGTGAATTCCCCAGTTTGGCAACAGCTCCAAGTGGTTTTAAGGAGCTGCCAAACCATCTCACCAATGCTGAACAAAAGCTAACAGCACCCCGCATGGCCATTCCCTGATGGATTTCACAATGGATTGTCGTTTTTATTGACTCTTAGGCCCGTCTTAGGTCATGAATTCTTGTCTCAAAATTGCAGTGTGCGGCCAAGAAGATTACTCCTTAGAGTGTCGCTGCAACAATATGCTTATGATACCCGATTGACACACAACCACCAAGCTGTGATGACTCAGCAGGTTTTTTGGCTTTTGGGCTTTTGTTCAGTTCAAGGACCGAAGCACGAGAGTTGCGCAGTGAAAGCTTAGCTGCGCCACTTTAGTGAACCCGGATGAACCCGGTGAAAAGAAGCCACCATTTTGTGCAAGGGATGGTGTGAAGAGACTGCACAAACACACACACACACATTCATTTGCAGACCATATGACAATCTGATACAATCTGACTATGTGGTTACAAGGTGACAGGATTGTTGGATGAGTCGAAATTGGGCAATAATGGTCCTCTCTGATCCACGCTGGGCATTGCATGAGCACGGTCATGGACCTGGTCGTAAAGCGATAGAGGTCCCGCCAAAAGCGATACTGGCACAAAACACTGGAAAGCGATATGTCCCCCAAAAAGAGCGATCACCGATAAGAGCAACTACTGAGCTGTAAAGGATTTTGACAGGAGTTCACAAACATATATATATTATATAATATGATATAATATAATATAATACAATACAATATAATATATTATTATATACTATAATATGATACAATATAATATAATATATAATATAAAATATAATATAATATGATGATATACATATAAACGGTATGTACGATCAGCACAGGATCGTACATACACATCAGACATTGTACGAAAATAGAAAATTCCGGAAGGAGACAGAGCAAAAGAAAGGTAACACCACGACGGTGATGGTGACTACGACAAGAGGGACAACAAGGACAGGAACAAGGAAAAGAAGAAGACGGAGAAGAAGAAGAGGAAGAAGAAGAAGAAGAAGTTGTAGAACAAGTTGTTGTTGAAGAAGAAGAAAGAGAAGAAGAAGAAGAAGAAGAAGAAGATGATGACGCGATCAAGACAGACGCACATAAACAAGAGCAAGAAAGCAGTGGCAGAGCTCGCAGTAGCTGAACCTTCGTAATATGCAACCTTCAACTGCATAGCAGCGCCCAGCATGGTAGTAAATCAATGCAAGATTCGCAGATGCAAGGTTGTTGAACAACGCACATTTCCACGTATTTCTAAGCATTTCTGATTTGAAAAAAAAACCTTTAGCAATGCATGGCATGATCTTGGAATTGCACACACAGGTTGTGCTTTGCAGGAAGATATACTCATGCTGTTTGCCACGAGCATACCGTTTTTAATTTACCTAAGTATTCACCTTCAGATCGCTACTGCATAGAATCGTTGAATGCTGCAATTGTTCCTGTTTGCGCACTTCAAGACAACAGCAATGGGATATTTCTCTGGTTGGTCCATGTGATTTCTGATATTCTCCAGCACTATGCGCAGGTACTGATGGCATCACGTTAGTCCTCAGTTGTTTCGAATCTTCTCCATTGATGGACTTGCACAGTGCGAAGCAACAGGCTCGAGGGTGTCCATGGAATTGCAAGGATGCGACCAGCAGCACCTGGTAGTTCTGTGACAGGGCGATGCCCCTTAGGCCCTAGACATTTCTTGATGTGGAATTACGTTTTCATGTGACCTGTAGTAATTGCTGCCATGGCCAAAAAGCACCTAGTGACTAACAACCAATATCAGTACTCGTACCGGCACAATGCAGAGCGGATGTTGCGTTTCGGTACTGCAGAGGGACAGAGAAGTTGTAAATGTAACCAATACAGAAAGTTTGGCTTTGACCATTTTGGATTTTGCGGTACGACGATACGCCTGTTTCTGTTGCTTCCTGCAACACCTTGCATTCGCAAACACAGCGCATCCGGCCCAGAATCGAGTGAACGGTCTTGCTGAGAAGAGTCCATCCCTGGTTCTTTGTTGTCAGAGAGTCGTGCCTATAGTACCCCAAAACGCGCATTAAACTAGCATCAACCATATGAGCAAGCCGTAAGGTGACTGGGCTGGGAGACTTTGGGTTAAACCTCGTTAAACCAATGACATGGGGGGAGCCATGCGGAGTTGAGACCCGAATGACTTCCAGAGTTGACCCCCCAGGAGCATCTTCTATCTCGGCTGCAGCATGTCGTTGATGTAGCTCCAGTGACCGTCCAGGCACGACTGCCAATGTTAACGCGGAGATGTAAACAGCCTGGCACAAATAACACAATGACATAGTGCATTCAAATCAAATCACTTATATATACGTATATATATAATTATATAATAAGTTAATGATCAATGTCTGCTGAAACATGTTGAATTCCTGTTCTACTTTGGATACTTTGCGGATCACAGCTTCGATGAACCCATTTCGATGGTTTCCCCTGGCGAGACAAACCGTTCGGGTCCATGATGTCGGATTTCGTGGGTCCCTGTTGACTGGCCCATGAAACATGTCAAGGTCTATACCCAGTGTCAACAGTTTGTTTGTCCCAGGAACTTATGATGACATGGTTGGATGGGGGTGAAGTCATCAAATTTCACCCATTCAGCCATTCAAAAGTTATATATATATATTCACTTTCTTTCCGGTCACCAGAGTGCTTAAAGTTGTGATTCCAATAGGATGTCCGGTAGGACCTGAGGTCCAAACTTTGGGGATATTCGGTTCTAACCCCTTTTACAACCTTATACAACTTATATATATATATATATGTATCACATTGTTTCCCCAACCTTTTCAGTGAGGGTCTCTAGATTTGGTGTCAGCCGATCCGTCTCCTCCTCCTCTCCTTATCCTCATCCTATGTCCTGGACTCCCTGCGCCCAACCGGACATGTCCGAGTAATTATGCGTCAGGAGAACGTTTGAATATACTATATATACATATATATATATATGTGTATATTCATGGATTGAGGTCAATGCCTCAGGCTTTGGGTGTGCATGGTTCATCTTTAAGTGATCCAATGAATGCTACATTTTGGACCTTATTTGGTTTAAGCGAGTTTAAGCCTCCAAGTAGGGGGACCTACTTCTGGAAACTTAGCTCTTGCAATTTCAGCAGAGCTGGAGGCTGTTGATTTGGCTTCCCCAATCAAGCTTGGTTATAAGTAGAGGTGGGGCTACGTGAGGTCACGCTTGCGCAATCTCGGCACTAACCAAGGGGCCCAGCTGTCCTCAGCAGGTGGGTTCCAATGCAGAGGTTTGGGGTCCAAGGTGATCCTACTTGACGGTGCCCAGCACTTGCCACGTGATTACTGCGTGTCCACGTTCCCAAGTAGGGGTGATCCTGCTTCGATATTTTGGAGAGAGCCTGTTGATTTGGCCTTCCCCAGCAGGCTGGGTCTCTAAATAGAGGTGGCTCTACTTGAGGATCACAGGTTGCCCATCGGCACTGCCAGGCAGTGACCCCGGGCTGTGGGCTTCTGCTGCCTAAAGCAGGTTGGATTTCAAGCAGGCGGTCATCCTACTTGGTGTGGCCCTAATTGCTTTAGAGTGACATAGGTTTTGGGGCCCAAGTGGGGGTAATCCTACTTGATGGTGCCCAACACTTGCCATGAATATGGCTCGCATTTTTAAGCGAATTTCAGGTTCCAAGTAAGGGTGATCCTAGGTTTTTGTGATTTCAGCAGAGCTTCCCGCTACTTGAGGGTGACGCTTGTGCAATCTCGACGCTGCTAGGTACTAAGCGGATCTGGGCATCTGCGATCCGAAGCAGGTTGGGCTACAGGCAGAAGGTTGCATCAATTTGCCCCTGGTTTGAGATCAGGCCAAGCCGGTGGTGATCCTACTTGGTGTTGCCCTGTTTGCTCTAGTGACATAGGTTTCGGGTCCGAGTGGGGGTAATCCTGCTTGGTGGTTCCCAACACTTGCTATGAATATGCCGTGAACTTTAAGAGCGAGTTTGAGCTTCCAATTACTTCTGGATACTTAGCTCTTGTAATTTCAGCAGAGCTGGAGGCTGTTCATTTGGCTTCCCCAGGCAGGCTGGTTTTCCAAGTAGAGGTAGAGGCGATGCTGCTTGAGAGTTACCAGTTCTTGGCGCGTGCCTAAAAGGGTTGGCGTTGCCTTCATCGCAGTGACATAGTTTGAGGTCCACACGTCCCACCTGATGGCGCCCAACGCATGGGAAGAACTTTTTAAGCGAGCTTCAGCCTCCACGTAGGGGTGATCCTACGTATGGAGGCTTAGCTTTTGCAATCTCAGGAGAGCTGGAGGCTGTTGATTTGGCTTCTGCAGGCACGCTGGGTTTCCAAGTAAAGGTGAGGCTACCTAAGGATCACCGGTTGCACAGTTTCAGCATTCCTGGGCAGTCACCAGGATGTGGGCTTCTGCTGTCCTAAGCAGGTTGCGTTCTAAGCAGGAGGTTATTCTTTTTACTTGTTTGTCTGCGTCAGCCTGCCTCTGGCTTGGGACGCAGGGCAGGCAGGAGGTGATCTTCCTTGGTGTGTGGCCCTGTGCAGGTGATCCGACTTGATGGCGCGCAACACCTGCCATAAGTAAGCGAGTTTAGGCTTCTAAGTAAGGGATCTTATTTCTTGAGCTTTAGTTCTTGGCAGGCTCTGGGTCTACTGTCCTCAGCAGGTCGGGTTCCAAGCAGTAGGTGGTCCTACTTCGTGTTGTCCTAATTACTTCAGTGACATAGGTTTGGGGTCAGAGTGGGAGGCGATCCACTTGATGGTGACCAACACTTGCCATGAACATGGTTTGAATTTTTAAATGAATTTCAGCTTCCAAGTAGGGCGATCCTACTGCTGGCGGCGTAGCTTTTGCATTTCAGCTGAGCTGGGGCCGTTGATTTGGCCTCGCCAGGTAAGCTGGGTCCCAAGCACAGGTGATGCTGCTTGAGGGTCAGGGGCCGTTGGGTTCCAAGCAGGGTGTGACCCTACTGGATGCTGCCCAAAGCGCATCAATGCAGCACGAGCTTTTTGTGCGAATTTAAGCTCCCGAGTCGGGGCGACAGAGCTGGAGGCCGTGGATTTGTCATTCCAAGGCAAGCTGGGTCCAAGCTACTTGCGGGTCACAGCCCGTTGGGATTGCGAGGCAGTGGGTAAGCGGATCTGGGTATTATCTGCTGTCCTAAGGAGGTTGGGTTCCAAGCAGAGCGTTCTTGCTTGGTGTCGCTCCTACTTGCTTTAGTGACATACGTTTGGAGTCCACATGGGGTGATCCTACTGTGCCCACCACCTGCCATGCATGCGGCATGCACTTTTCAATCGTTTTTCAACCTTCAAGTAGGTGTGATCCTACTTCTGGAGGCTTAGTTTCTGCAATTTCAGCAGAGCAGGCTGGTTCTCCTAGTGCAGAGGTGAGGCTACTCGAGGGTCAGAACTTCTCGGGACTGCAAGGCAGTGACCAAGGGGATGTAGGCTAAGCAGGTTGGTTCCAAGCAGGTGGATCCTACTTGTGTTGCTCCAACTGCTTCAGTGGCAAAGAATTGGGGTCCAAGTGGGGGTGGGTGTTCCTCCTTGATGGTGCTTGCACTTTTAGGCTAGTTTAAGCTTCCGAGCACGGGCGATCCTGTGTCTGGTGGCCTAGATCCTGCAATTTCAGCAAAGCTGGAGGCTCTTGCTTTGGCTTCTGCAGGGACCCAAGTAGAGGTGATGCTGCTTGGGGTTCAGGGCTTGCCGGGACTGCGGGGCAGTGACCATGCGGTTCTGGGCATCTGCTGTCCTGAGCAGGTTTGGTTCCAAGCAGAAGGTGGTCCTACTTGGCGTTGCCCGATCCTACTTGATGGTGCCAAACGCATGGCTGGAGCATGCACTTTTTAAGCAAGTAGGGGGTGATCCTACATCTGGAGACTTAGCCCTTGCATTTCGGCAGAGCTGGAAGCTATTGATTTGAGGCAGGCCTTTTCCAAGTAGAGGGGACGCTACTTGATGGTCAGAGCTTGTCGGGACTGCAAAGAAGCGACCAAGGGGATGTGGGCATCTTCTGTGTTAAGCAGGTTGGGTTCCAAACAGGAGGTGACCCTGAACGTTTTAAAGGAGTGTGTAAGCTTCCAAAGCCTTGCATTTTCGGCAGAGCTGAAAGCTATTATTTGGCTTCCCCAGGCAGGCTAAATTTCTGAGTATAGAGGTAACACTACTTGAGGATCACAGGCCGACCATCGGCACTGCCCGGCAGTGACCACAGAGATGTGGGACTCGGCTGTCTCAAGCAGGTTGGGTTTCAAGCAGGAGATGATCCTGCTTGGTATTGCCCTCATTGCTTTAGTGGCACAGGTTTGAGGTCGCAGTGGGGGTGATGTTGCCCAACACTTGCCATGCACATGGCGTGAACTTTTTAATGCAAGTTTAAGCGTGCAGGTAGGGGTGATCCTACTTGTGGAAACAACTTCGGTTTTTGCAATTTCAGCAAAGCTGGAGGCCATTGATTTGGCTTGCCCAGGCAGGCTTGTTTCAAGTGTAGGTGCTGCTGCTTGAGGGTCACCGCTTGTGCATTGCGGGCACTGCAAGGCAGTGCTCACAGGGCTCGGGGCATCTACAAGCAGGTTGGGCTCAGAGCAGGCGGCGATATTGGTGCATTTGTACCTGACCACTGCGTCGTTGGACTGCTGAAGACGATTCAGGACAGACCCCATGGCTTGATCCCTATAGGAGATTGCAGCTTTTCACGACCGCCATCATCCTAGCGCCTGTACAATGGCCCGTGATGAATCCCTAAGTTGTGTAGCAGTGTGGTACCTTCACGAGCGGGCTCCGGTCAATGGGCTGTCAATGAGCCGTGCCACATTTTGGGTTCCCCTTGTGCCAGTGAGAAGCACCAAAACATGCAGGAACAGGGTGCATTCTTAGGCCTTCCCCTTGACACTTGGTACATTGGCAATACCGGATGTGTTTCCTTTTGGGCTTGCGAACGTGCGCATGACAAGATCAGGACATGGCGACTACAGCTCGCAACACTGGGTGGTTGGCGGTTGATCAAGCGCGCTCTTCCAAGATGCATGGCGTTACCAACTTCTTAGAAGGGGCTCTTCAGGCGAGTTGGCAAAGGCGGCCTGATGGCCATCCAAGCCAGACAGCATGAAGAGGCCTTTGGCCTGACGCCGGAGATTCAGCAATGCTTCGAGGTGATCGAAGTATATACTGCGAGTGAAACCTTTTCGACATTTTTCCATGACATTTTTCTTTGGCTTGAGATTCCTTGCCGCTTCTGACGCAGCAGAAGAAGAAATTGAATCTGGCTCTGGCGGGTTTCATTTCATCTTTTCCTCGTTGATCAAGCTGCTGGATCGCACGCACGCTATAGTTTTGTGGCAGCGCCCTCATATCGAATGACCTGACCTGTTTCGCAACAGACAAGTTCTGTGGTTCTTGGACAATGTGGCAGCTGTGATGACTTTAGTGAGAGGGCGATTTAGCAAGCCTGACCTTGCAAAGCTGGGTCATTTGATCCATCGAGCCCTATTGGCCTTGTGCGCCCAGGGTTACTGGGAATACGTCCAGCGCAAGAGCGATTGGGCTGACGACATCAGTAGGTTAGGTTTTGAAGACCGATGGTGGCCCTGCCATGGATTTGGCTTTCATTCGCCGTACCTCCCACTATTTTCTTCCATCTGCCTTTCATTGCAGCCATTCTCACCCTTGAATTCCTCTAGTGCCTTGGGTGTAGTAGTGCGTTGGGTGATACCTGCGAAGACAGGTTCCAGCCTGGGGTGGCCAGGCAGTCTTGACCAGGGGAGCAGGAGTGGACACTGGTCTGGGGCTGTGCACGTTTCACCATGTGACCATTCCAAGGCAAACCTGAGGATAGCAGGTGACTCACGACTGAATGGCAGAGCATGGGAAAAGGGTGCAGCGGAAGTAGTACTACGAAGTCAGCTGTGTCACTTTGAGGTGTATAACTATATATATATATACAAATATATATACACACTATTTAAATAATATATGTTTATACGCTATTTATTTGCACACTACATATATATATATATACACTATATATAAATATACTGTATATACAATATATATATACACTCTCTATATATATTCTCTATATATACATATATATATACATATACACTATATACATATATATATACACTA
>Ga0126342_10012514_pt1 | contig 15127 bp, 14 predicted proteins | sample Cyp1metagenome_FD_92528 | JGI IMG/M metagenome (GOLD analysis project Ga0126342, IMG submission 92528) | Coral microbial communities from Lord Howe Island, Old Settlement Bay, Australia - Cyphastrea 1 metagenome | ecosystem: Host-associated > Invertebrates > Cnidaria > Coral ...
AGATAGATAGATAGATAGATAGGTAGATAGATAGGTAGATAGATAGGTAGATAGGTAGATAGGTAGATAGGTAGATAGGTAGATAGGGAGATAGGTAGATAGGTAGATAGGTTGATAGGTTGATAGGTAGATAGGTAGATAGGTAGATAGGTATATGGATAGATAGATTAGTAGATTAGTAGATTAGATAGATTAGATAGATTAGATAGATTAGATAGATGTATGGATTGATCAATAGATATACCTCTCCAATTTGAGGCAACTCCCGCGGTGACTTTCTTCCACCACCAAATGCCATCGTGATCCATGCTTGGGGCCAGCACTGGAATGTCTGCACCCACATCGTTGTACATCCCCCAGGAGAGGTCATAGAACCTGAAGGCCACTGATGAAGGTCATGGAGTTCCTTAGCCTTAAACTAGCCTTAAATGATCTAGAAATCAAATGAAATCAAGGGGTCCCAAGTTTGATCCTACACTGTACTGATTTTTGCTGAATTCCACGTCCCCTGAAGAACTGTCTGAGTACCCGGACGCGGTCAACGCAGGATCGTTGAACTTGTTGAATCTCATGGTCTCTTGCGATCCTGTTGACAGGTGACTGTGCAAAGCTGCTTTCACATCTCTCACACTCCCTTGCACAGCATTTTAAGTTGGTATCCTCCCTTCCGTAACACGGAAGTTTGAAGATCCACCCATCTGTAGATACTTTCCTTATATACTTTCCTTACAGTATATGAAATGATGAAATGATATACTATGATCAAACCAGCACCAAGTGTCCACCCTGTGCCTTCGAGGACGTAGGCATTGCTGTCCATCAACCACAGATACCTTGGGCCATGCGCCGTGGAGGTCAGTTGGGGATGGAGGTCAACTCACCAGCTTCTGGACTTGTTTGATTTACATATGATCATATCTTGCATAATTTGTAATATCATATTATATTATATATAAATATCATTATACAGTTATACAGATTGATATAATATTATACGTCCACATAACTAGGATTGATCCATCCAACATCATCCAATCTGTTTCTTTTAAACAAGACTGGAACACTTTGATACATGTCTTCCTTGGGTTCAACTTGTGTACCCCAAAATCCAGGTTGGAAAAATCCAAAAATCGGGACTCTGTTCACCATATGATCCGTATGTGTTCACCATATCGGATACGTCAAAATTTGGGCCATAAAAATATGGGATTCTTTGAAGCTAGGTTTCAAGTGATAAAAAATTGATGTCTCATTGAAGTTTACTGAGTTTACTGGATATATATGATATGATTTGAAAGAACCCGTATCCGATACAGTTCCTGCAGTCCTGCAGTCTTCAATTTGCAACCATCTCATGGAGGCTCTCCAATCTTCTTTCCCCTGAGTCCTCTACCAGCTGGAATGCTGCGTAGTGTCATAGGTCGTGGGATGGAGAACCTGAAGAAAAAACAGCAAAATGGCATCGGCAATGTGCGCGCGCATTGCACAAATATGTGGTGACGATTGAGCATCTCTCTGATGATTCGCAGTTGGAATTGCTAAGATCGTTAGTAACCACCCAATAAACCACGTGATGATTTTATGGAATATGTTGGAATCCAGGCAGCCCTGTTTTGGCATCCTACAAACAGTTACATGGCAACTGAAAAAACCAGGTGACTTCAGCAAAAAATGCTGTTGGGAAGCCAATCCTGGCACCACCATGGTACACCTAGGTCTGTAGAGGAATTGCTGCACATTTTACCCTCTGGTAAACTAACATAACTATAGAAAATCACCATTTTTGATGGAAAAACTCACTATAAATGGGTCATTTTCAATAGCTATGATGTTAGTTTACCGGAGGGTACCTCCCAAAATTCTTCCAAGCTTTGCTGCATTTCTGTGTGAAAATCACCACACCAGGCATCACCAGGCTCCCAATTTCTTGGTCACCGACCCGAACTTCGTATCCGTAGTAGAAGGGCGCATCGATAATTCCACCCACCTGCTGAACCAATTGGCACAGGATGTTTCAAGAACCCCTAAAGAATCCCTGAATCCAACAAGTTCCAACAAGTTTGGAGATTCTTGGGGTGCCTAAGTATGATTCAGCAACAACAAACGCACCTTGCCAAAGAATATCGTCAAAATCTTCGATTTGGGGATCATGTTCCCATGGCCCAAGTTCTCCTGGGACTCTAGGGGATACCCTGTGGAAAGCCAGCTACCAGCTACCACCTGCAAGCGTGCGCGGTTGAAGGTCGCTTCCGTGGTTGGGAACCTCAGATAGCAGTTCACCACTGAATCCTGGCTATTCCTGGCTTCTACGTAGTCCTTTGTATCAGAATTCTTCGTATTTCTTCCTTTCATTCATGATGTTGGCGTCATTCTTCGTGTTGATTTAAAAAAAGAACCTCTGTTTGTGAAGAACTGAAATGCTGCTTTTGATTAAAAAAGAACTGAAATCCGATCACCAAGCAGCCAATTTGTTTGGGGGGCCTTGGTGTCAAAGGGCCCAGTCCCCGGGACACATCTTGCAGCACAGCAACTTCTGCCCTTGGCAACTGCCCATGTTCTTCAGCCTCGCCATGCTTTCGGGCGACCCATGGGCAACTGGAAAACCAGGCCTAATGAATTCTTCTGCGTTGTACCTACAAACAAATAAATAGTATATATATTGTATATGTATAGTTGTAAGTTGTATACGTTGTATATATATATATATTATAATAGTTATTATATATATAGTTATATATATAGAGTTATATATATATATATAATTATATATACGCGCTCAGAATTCAAACATACTAGTAGTTATAAATCATCAAAGAAACCCTCAGCCAACATAGCCTTCCTGCTCGGTGGCGAACAGCGGAGCTATTAGCGGTCGATCCAATACCGGTTGCGTTCGAAAACTGCCATGGTAGCTCCTCATGATCACCCCTTGAAAATATCCCCAAGAACTGAGGTTGTTTTCAGATTGATCCATCCTGCACTGCCAAGGCTTGAGGTTCGAGTGTCGCCGGTAGGAGCTAGGAGTGATGTGTAAGAACCTCAATTGGATCTGAGAGACAGATAGAGACAGTGCAATGTTCGACATCAATTCAGACACCTGGGCCAGAAGCAAGACACAAAGCCGTTCGTTCCTCCATCTCAAATGGCCGGGGTCGGTATTCTGAAAGATCTGAAAGGGCAAACAAATCAGAAGACTTGTCAAAGCCAAACTTTTCCGGGCTCACTGTGCGATCTCCGTGGACGCGAGATACACATGGATGAAGAACTTGGGACTTGCTGGCCTGGCACATCCTTCAGCGGCCAGCAAGGGCGGCATGTGGAACGCTCTTTCGTGCATTCGGCCACGGATCCAAGCCCAAACCGCGAGCGCGACAACAGGAGCCCAATGGGAGGTGTTTCAGGCCTCGCTCATCTTCAAGGATAAGGGTTTGTCCCAAAACGGGGTATGCCTCAAGTAAACTCACTTTGCGCTATGGAAAATGGACCATTTATGGACGATTTACCTAGTAATAGTGGCCATGTTCATCCATTTTCCACAGCTATATTAGTTTACTGGAAGGTCATCCATGTTTTTTGATTGATCATTTATTATCCCCATTTAAATAAGATATTGTATCTCATTTAAGTCTGGATAAGCCATATATCATAACTCGGCAACCTTAAAGAAGGCCATTTTGGGATGACTACCCTTACTAACCACAATCTATCCAGATAATTACCCTCTGATAGTCATGGCAAAGGAAAAGCACCCATTTATAGATGAGTTTCCCATTACAATGCCCATTTCGAGTGAATATCAAATGATATGCAGGAAACTACTGGTATTACTGGTCTCAAGCTTCCAGGATCTTCGTTGTCTCCAACCTAAGATCTCATGTGACCTTTTGAGTCGTCGCTTTCAATCCGTTCAACTTCTGGGTAAACATATTCTGTAGTACTGGTCCATCAGTCACGAACTGACCGATGTGAAACATGAAGAAAACAAACTTATCGAAAAGATATTATGACATGTTAAGTTTGATTACCCTCTGGTAAACTAACATAGCTATGGAAAATCACCATTTTTTATGCGAAAACTCACTATAAATGGCCATTTTCAATAGCTATTTTGACATAACCAGAGTGTACATTGATTAATATTGATTCTCCAGTCGCTGGTTGTCATCCATCACCCCACCATTCTGCGCCCAGCCTGTAGAGGCGTGATTCAAACTGACCCACAAACGCGTAGTAGCGCCTTTGTCACAGCCAAGGTGAGCAAGGGTGCTGAGCACTTCACCACTGTCCCCAAAGTCCCAAAGATCATCAAACATCATCAGGATATCCGTTGAAGACACGTGAAAAAAAAACATAACGAAACCCAACATTCACCTAATCCCTGGTAATTTAACATAGCTATTGAAAATGGCCATAGAAATAGTGGATTTACCCATTGAAAACAGTGATTTTCCATAGTTTTTTGTATGTTTACCAGAGGGTAATCCCTATACATCCCCATCCCTATCCCATGAGCCGCGCACTCTGGCAGGTCTCGAGCAGTGCAGGTGGCATCAAAGTTGAAACCACTGGGAGCATCAAAGACGACATATCCATTCTGACCTCAGTGAGCTGCCCCGCGGACAACTCATTCAATGGATTGGTTTAAGGGAAAAATTACAGGAAAGCCCCATATTTAATGGGAAAATCTATGGTTTCCTGTAGATGTTCCCTTTCTCCAATCCATTGACTCATCCACCTCTGGTGGACTGGGAAATTCTGGCCACTTTCAGATAGATCCTCGTTGGGATTTTCTGGAAAAAAACATGTATTTTATCCACAAAAAATGCTTCATCCACTGCCAGGATAGCTCATCGCAGCACAAGTAGACAGCCGTTGAGCATCGTTGAGCTGTGAATTTAAGTGACCGTCGCATAATTTGCATCTTACCCTTTGCATAGCATCGACTTCTTTGCCCCCTGTTTTATCTCCATCATTAGTGGCACATCCTTATATATCAAGAAGGACAACAGCAACACCATCATCAGCATCATCATATTACCATTGTCACCACCATCATTATCAGCAAAAATTTCTGAAAACTCAACAGTATTACCGAGGGACCGATATACGTGGACGTGTAGAAGAAGACTCGCAGGAAGTCCTTCGCATTCGCCGGAACGGTCGGAACGGCCGGAACGGGTTTGATGTGTCGAGATGTGTGGGTATGGCTGTGAGGGCATCGCTGTCTCGGATACCGTTGTTTTTGGATCCCAAGCGAGAGCGGCCTGCAATTCAGTCAAGAGGTGATGAAACCGACTGAGCCAATCCATCGAGTTGGTAATTACATCGTTTCTCCCCATGTTAATGGATAGTTTTATAAGCTGAGGATGATACAAATTAATACATTGTGCACCATCAATCCTAAATACAGTAGTTTCATTCAGACGCAGAATCATGCATAGTCAGCATATTTGTCAAGCTGGAATCTCACGGATGACATGTAAACGCACAATTTTGCAAATAATGGATTGTGATCATCCCATATATAAATATATATATATATATATTAGATGTATTATATATACACAATACTATACATATGTATATATCGTTATATATATATGTATATATATTTGCAGATTATAGCATATATAACACATATCATGTGTATATATATATATATATGTATATACACATAATACATATATACGTATATATATATATCCATACATACAGTATACGTATATACATTATACATCCATAGATAGTCATCGAGTAACGGGTGTTATTTTGTTCTACCGCTCGGCGCTCCGAGGACTCCTCGGCGCGACGCGTCTCGAAGTTGGGTCCACAGCAGCTGCGAACAAAACTGTAGGGCTGGACCAACTCCTGCGGAATCGGGAAGTCCTTGTTTAAACAGCATGGATTTGATGGCATTTAATGGGATTTAATGGGATTTCACGGATAGAGATATATGATAATATATATATGTATATATATATATGTATATATATATATATACATAGTAATGTCATTATATGTCACTATCATAACTATATCATAACTATATAACAAGAATGTATATAGCAACATAATTATGTTATAATGTTACATACATTCACATACATCATTGACCCACTTTGCCGTGCTGGTCATGGAGGAGTGGACTCTGTCGTCTCATGCACCAGGGTATTCAGGATGCTGAGAAAATCCACCGGTTTCCTGTGATGTTTTTGTATGTTTTCTTTCATAGGCTCTGGTAATCAAACATGGCAAGGGGATTTCTCCCCATTGTAATCCATTGTAAACATATACCCTCTGGTAAACTAACATAACTATGGAAAATCACCATTTTTAATGGGTAAATCCACTATTTCTATGGCCATTTTCAATAGCTACGTTAAATTACCAGAGGGTAAATGACATTTAAAATGGGACATGCACCCTTAAATGATGGATTTCCATTGCCAAGTTTGAGAAAACTAGACGGATCGATTGCGTGTACATCCATCGGATGGATTGAAAATCAAGCCCCAAGACAAAGCACCCCAATAAGATCAGATGAACATGGCTAGCGACTTTTACCTTCCTCAACGATTCGTACAGTCATTTGTTGTGTATCCTCTATGCTTTAGCCATGCCCATTCTATGGTCATCTGGCGCCGGAAATGTCGCTGCTGAAAATCCCCAGCAAAGGATGGGATGCCCCGAGGTCATCCTCCGTGAGCAACGTAATCACTGCTGGATTACCTGGCTCTGGAGACCATGGCCGGACAAAAATTCGGATCAAGCGAAAGATTGTTGCGCTTGGTGGTTCAAATTTATCAAAAAATAGACATTTGGACCACAAACATCATGGTGGGTGCATTATTATGAAAAATATTGAAGCTTATTAAATCTGAAAAATATATTAATATCTTAATAAACACAAACATTATGGTGGGGTTCCGATTTACCCATTCTTTGGTAGGCGCTCTCGCCAGGCCTGCCCAGAAGTCTTGACCCAGAGTCTTCTCCTGGAAATCTCATCTGACATGAGCCATGGTTGAAAGTTGGATTAATGTATAGATGTATATATATATACTTGGATTTGCTTAAAGGGTTCCCAAAAAATAAATCATATTCACTATAGATTCCCCAAATGGTGGATTCCCCATTGGGAAAATAAAAAATCACCTTAAACAAACCCAGGTATATATATATAATTATATATATACAATAGCAGAATTTATGGATGTAAGATGGATATAAAGGGTATAACTACCATATTATTATATATATATATACATTGATGGCCATACCTAGTAATGGCTTGTAATTATAGCCACATTGGGGGATGGTCAACAATCCAATGATTTGTATATCCATGATTCATGATGATTGGATTCCCTCAGATGGGGTTGTTTGGATTGGCTGCCGAGAGCCTGTGAGGTCAAAAATCCAGGTTACCATGTTGCAACAACCAAGTAGAAAGCCAACATAAGCCAACTAGCCAACTACTACCATCTAATCATCTAGCAACCAAGCATGACAATGCAAAATCCATGAAAATGCTGTGTTTTTTTGTCCGTCTATAGATCTGATGACTTTCCCATGAAACAGTGGTGTGTACATGTTTAGTGTGTTCCATGTTCATTCATTTTCATGCTTGGTTGGTGAACAACGTCAAACATCACCATGGTTGAGCCATGCCGGGTTTGGGAGTGACTATAGTGGCTATACCAGGGTGATAAATATGTGTAGTGTCAACACCATGCCCTGGTTTATTATAGCCACTAAATGGTGATTTCCTGACATAGGGGGTACCCCCAAATCATCCATGTTAATGATTTTTTTCCATTCTAAACTAAACCATCCAGCTATTGGGTTACCCCCATTTATGGAAACTCCCAAATAAGGCCTGAAAGTCTCGACAGGTTAGAACATGCGTCCGAAATCCTGAAATAGGAGAGTAGTAATACACCCCGCATACAATCATCAACCATCAAGATTTCATGGTTAACGGTTAACCCCCCTTTAAATCAAGTCCCCATTGAATGTCATATGGTTGGTTGTGAATCCCATAAAATATACTCAATATACTCATTATATACACATAAAATGGCACTTGAATCCCATCAAATCCCCATGAATCCTATTGTTGTATCCCATAATACGGTATATGTCCCAATAATTATCAACCAACCACATTTGTCAAAAACTATATCCTCATATGTTTGATGGCTAAGAAATCAAATGCCAATACTAATAATGGTCAAAACACCATTGAGCAGGGCTGCTCCCAACACCCCAGAAACAGATACAGGAAACTAGGAAACACAATTCTATTCCCATTATATCCCAAATACAGGAAATTTGGGAAACTAGGAAACACAATTATATTCCCATTATATCCCAGATACAGGAAAATTGGGAACTAGGAAACACAATTATATTCCCATTATATCCCAGATACAGGAAACTAGGAAACACAATTATATTCCCATTATATTCCAGATACAGGAAACTAGGAAACACAATTATATTCCCATTATATCCCAGATACAGGAAACTAGGAAACACGATTATGTTCCCATTCTGATTGGCTAAATCCCCATTGTGGCCGGCCAAATCCCATTGTGGCCGGCAGATTTTGGCCCGGTTGGTTGGTTCGCTAATCACTGATGGGGTTGTTTCCAAAAAAAAAGGGCCCCCCCAAAACATCCCTTTTTCATAGGATATAAATTAAAAAAAAAAAAAAACATCCAGCTACTTTAAAAAAAAAAAAACATATTTATGGAACTACCCCTATGTTGGGTTACCCCCTCTGGTAAACTAACATTACTGTGGAAACTTACCATTTTTAATGGCTAAATTAACTATCAATGGCCATTTTCAATAGCTATGTTGGGTGATATGCATCCAGAGCTCCTCCCCCAAGGAGATGAAGGGCGCATCCGGGAAGTCGTAGGCTGCAGGCTGAGCAATGCCCTGCGCAACGGCGTTTCTTTGGGAGCCCTGGGGAATGAATGTGGGATATATAAATAGTCTGATGACATTATATATATTTTTATTTATTTATTTATGTATGTACATATATATATATATTATAACACTAACAATAACAATAATAATAATTATATATAATATACATAAATATACATATAGTGTATATATATAGTATATGTATATATCATATAATGTATATAATTGTATATCTAATTAATTAATATGTATATATATATATATTATAGTTATACAATGTTTTATATCTATATATATATATATATTATAATTATATATATACCGTACATCATATGTGTGTATATAGGTGTATACAACAACACAGTATCAAATGATATAAAATCTTGGAACAAAACAAAATATGATGGTGAAACATGATAATCATGATAGATTCAAGTTGTTCATCATTCAACCAGCATTGGGATACAATAACAGCAAGCATTTAGACCTGCAGAATGTGGAACTTTGGGTGCGGAAACCTCAGACTGTTTCAGGTATGGAATTTTGACTCACTCGAAGGATGGCAAAGATATCACAATTTTCATAAGCCAGTTTGAGGAGCTTGAGAATCCAACCGTTCAGTTCTTCTATGTTGTTCTACTTTCATAATTTTTCATATTAGAAATCGTGTTCGAATCCTGTGACCTGGAACAACTGGCTCAGGTCGGGATACAGAGACCGTTGGACCGTCCCATGGCGGTGATATCCCCAGCCATGGCCTGTGGGTCGTATTGCCCCAAGCCGCTGAGTTTGATGGTGAGGATCTGAGAGAACAGTGAACACTGGCGGTGGCTGGTTCCGGTGGATGTTTATTTTTCTGGCTGTTCAAATAGGAAAAATGGAGAACATTGGACAACAACAATTGAGTTCGGGGTGAGCTTGGAATATCTTGGACATGATTGGACATGATTGGAAATGGAAAACATGATGCCTAATTCTGTCGAACTTCAGCTGCGATATCATGAGCTATGAGTCATTTTTCGAAGTCGTATTTTGCTTCCGAGCGAATCTTCTGGGACTTCCTGAGAGCCATTTTCAATTTGCTGAATATAAATGAATATTTGCTGAGTATATAGTATCTATTTGCATTGATTATCTATGCGTTGCTGGGTGAACCATGGTGACCCATATAGAGGTACAACAAGGCTCCGTTTAGACGTGATCTAGGACCAGTTCATAGTTACAGAAGTCTCTGAACTGTACCCCGCTGAGGAATTTAAAAGGTATTGACATACACATGACCGTATACTGTAGGAATAGCAAAAAGCAGCCATAGTAACACAATACCATTGATCCTGAAAAATTGGATGGCTTCATATGGCTTCATAGCACAAAAATATGATATACAGTTTTTTTTGGGGTTTCTCTGAAAATTGGCTATATTCCCAATGAAATAGCCATTGAATTGGGATAATGATCAGCAAAACCATTGGGTAAAAAGGGGTACACTATTTTCAGACATACCCTTTTGTGTCCCCTGGTACTATCCTGGTCACCATCCACCAAGTCCGAGATCTGAGATCCCTCACATTTTCAGGATCCGTCTTTGGCAGTGGAGTTGTCGGGTTCACCACCTCAAGTTGCGGGCAATTTATCCATGTTGGATTGAAGAGATCCATGGATAAAGATGTGCAGAAATCACCAATGACTAATACATCTATATACATATATTATATATATTATATATATATTGTAAACACGATGAATATGATGAATAAGACTAATAAGACCAAGTAAAGACAAATATCGAAACACATACCGTGCGTGTCTGATGACTCATGGAAGCGGAAAAATATCGATCTGTTGGACATGTCCCTTCCATTCACGGGCGACCCCACTGTCACAGCCACATAGAACACCATACCTGGCACCACAAGTCATATCGCGTCCAGTCTGATGATGGATTTCCAGGAAATGATAGAGGAAACATGAGCAATGCCTCCTTTCAACAAACTTCGAGACTTCCTGCAGGTTTTCGCCACTCTGCAGGAAGCAAATCTTGAAGGCAGAATCAAAAAACTGTGTATGGAGTATTGATATCTATTCATATATAAAAAGCCTCTCGGACCATATATTCACCCTGAAAGTGGAGGACCGTTCACCATATTTTCTGCCGCCAACATGACCAGCACCCAGATGTTTCTGCCTGCGTAGATTGCCTGGCACGCAAGGATCTGGTTTTCCATGTGGCTGATGAGGAGAATGAGTGATGGCTGGAGGTTTCCTACCATGGGGATACCCCAATAGCTGGATGGCTTATTTCATGGTTCCGCTCCTCTTTTTTAACGGAGGACTGGGGTGATGGCTGGTGAGAAGATATTGACAATATTCATCATATATGGGAGATCCGGTAGCATCGACTTGGCGTCCTGGATATGGTTTCTCTTATCTTGGATTCCTGAGAACAATTCTATAGTTGGGTTTGTCTGAAAATTTGGTATACCCTATAGCTTGCTATAGCCATTAAATGGGGAAAGCGAAAAAAATGTGATTGACATTGAGTGACCATGAAATTTTGGGTACCCTCTTTTCAGATAAACACAATGAAGTTCCATCCATGTCCTGGATTTCCATGCCCGAAATTGGGAAAGATGTCCTGATCATTGATATCATTGATCATTCTGTCACCTACTGGCATCAAGCCTATTGATCATTGATCCCAAAGATACCCTCTGGTAAACGTTTACATAACTATGGAAAATCACCATTTTAATGGGAAAATCCACTATTTCTATGGCCATTTTCAATAGCTATGTTAGTCATAACCAGAGGGTAAAACCTCCAGAAATCAGCAGCGTTGGAACGCTCCCCGGATCACTCGGATAACCACGGCAGACCTGGATTCATCATTACCATCTGGTTATGACTAACATTGCCATGGAAAATCCACCCCATGTTTAATAGGTAAACCATCTATTTCTATGGGCCATCTATACCATGGCGAACTGTTAGTCATAACCAGAGGCTATGTTTTTAATGATTCGGTCATCATGATTCGAATCCTGACGATGTGTGGTGGAAATCATGTTTCACCGTGAAGGCTGAAGAACCTGCACTGGTGAGAAGCTGCCTGGTTGTTGGTGAACAGCTCATAGGTGCAAGTGCGGATGTTGGAATTGGCCCAATCACCTGGAGAACCCCCCCGATGGATACACGGAAAGGCCTGGATATGGATGTTACACCAGGTGGTGAAAGATTGGCAAAGTCACCAAAGTATGCCAAATTCATCGAAAATTCGAGGCGGTAGGATGTCTTAGGTTCTCCAATACATTCGCTGTCCTACTTGGGCGGATACCATGGGATACTTCACGTAGAAGGCGAAGAGAAATCCAAAGGAACCCAAATGAAACCAGATAGTTAATCCATCTGTTTCTTGAACCCAAAAATCAATTGGTCCAATTTTTGGGCCGTTGAACCTCAAAGTGTGTGATGCATCTGAAGTTCTGCAAAATGGCCAACGTACAAAGCCCTTCAGGTCATTTCAGGTCGTCAGGTCGCAAGAAGCGCCCTGACTTCTTTCAGACATCACAGACCCGCAAAACCTGCTGTGGGGATTGATAGGGGATCCCAGCTCATTCTAATGACATCTAATGACCTGCATTAAAAACAATGTTACACCAGTTGGTAAAACCCCACTGATCATCCTCCGACTATGATTAAATTGATAAATCACATCAGGCTGCGGGACAACATGATAGTCAAAGTCAGTAATCTATTGGGATAATCTTTAAACAGATAGGGTTGAAAATCAAAAGCTCTTTGAAACAGACAACCAGATTCTCATTGGTTATATAATATGTATATATGTATATAAGTACATATATTATATTATGTGACATTATGTGTATATATATACTTATATTATGTGACATTATGTGTGTATCTATATATTATGTGTATATATATATATATATATATATATTATGTGTGTGTGTCCTATCCCCATGATATCCCCATGTTAGATGGTTAAATCACCATAGTTCACAAAAAAAAAATACACCATCCAGCTGTCATTCAGCCAAGGTGACCATCATCGTTGGAGACCGCAAGGACGCCACGGTTGTTGTCGATCTGGGCGTTTGAAGTTGAAGGGACCAAACATGTGGCCGCTTTCCGATAGTTTCGGATGTAATTTGATGTAAGTTGTACGTAACTGGTTTGAAACATTTTAAAACAATGTTCATGCCACTTAGGAGAGGCTGGAACATGGTGATTGGCTTATGCCACACGTTGTTTGAGCTATGGATATGCTTAATAAGGGCTCCGTCAGAATTCTGACCAGCTGCCGTCACAGGGTCACAGGATCCCCGGAAACTCAGTTCCAAACATATCCATTCGTCTTTTGCAAGAAGACCTTCAGGTCCTGGCCAAAATCATCGATGCCTCCATCATTATTTCAGGAAATGGGGGATTCCTTTAAATATCTTTAAATGGTGGATCACCAAAAATGGATGGTTGATCATGGAACAGGCTATTAAAATGGATGAGAACTGGGGGTACCGCCATCACTTAGGAAACCTCCAATTTTTCGCAATCGCCAGGATCTAATCAGCATTTTTCTCAACACCCCGCAGCCATGAATCCTTCAACTTACAAAAATTGGGACACACCATGCTGCAGGCACTTCAGCCAAAAACCCACCTAGGCAGGGATGTATCAAATAAATGCTATCTTCGTTGGCCATGCAGTGTGACAAAGATTCTGTTGGTCACATCCTGAATGGTTGATATGCCCCTGTTGTTCGTGATCTCCAAATAAGAGATTGACTTAGCATACCCTCTGGTAAACATACAGTAGCTTTTGAAAATTGCCATTTATAGTGGATTTATCCATTTAAAATGGTGATTTTCCATGGTTACGTTAGTTTACCAGGGTAATCTATTCAAAGTGGACCCCCAATATTGATCATATGGGTTTGTCTGAGAATTGCTTACCCATGCCATCCACCTGTTGATCATCGTGTGTATGCAAATTGCCATTTTAGACAAACCCATATCATCCCATATCAATAAACCACCACAAACCATGGATTTATGAAGGCTTGACAAATTGATCCATCAAGAGTGCCCGTATCCCAGCCCATACTGATTGGTCCCTGGAGGTATCCTTACCCACTGGGATCAACGAGTGTTCATCATAAACCAGCTAGTATAACCCCCTTGCTGTCTATCCCTCTTTTAAAGGTCTTCATAGTTCCCAATAGTTACCAACTGGTGCAGGATTTTGTCCATCCACACTATCACCTCCATTTTCTTCAGAAACTTCCCATCCACAAATAATATCCCTTCAATATCCCCACTATATCCCCACTACACCACTATTTGAGTTGGTTAAACATCCATAACTCAATTAAATCTCCATTTTTAGGGGATGTCCAAGCTATAGCATGTTTAATATATTGAAATATATCACCGTTAGTCACCATAAATCACAAACTATCATGTGTATCATATTATATATATATCACCATAACTATCATATATATATATTATACATATGGGAAATATCATTAATCACCATTAATCACCATCAATGACCATTACATCCCCTTCGGGGCACCTTCGCAGGCGCGCCAGACCCTGCGACGCTACATGCACCGTAGCCCATGGGCCTAGGGAGCGCCCATCAGTCGGCCGTTTCTTAAAGCCATCCAACTGGCTATGGATCAATACCTATTAATACCATTTTTAGTGGGATGAACATCCATAAATCCCAGCTATTTTGATGTGAACAAAAAAGGGGTACAAGGTTTTGACACACTGCCATATGTCTATCTTAATAGCAGGGGGATGGGATTACATCTATAGTTCTAAATTGTGGTAAATCATTAAATCATCATGTCAAAATTGAATGCGGAAGGTCATTTTGGGAAAGTCATCGTGCGTTCATCATCATTTCTAGTGAGCATTGAGGTCGCTTTAATTTTACCCTTTTCACAATCATGGAAATAACATGTTGAAAGGACATTGCACATTGGGAGCAAACAAGCCAAATCCTCAAAATCACGGTTGTATTTGGGAATTACCAGCCTGGACCCCCAAACTATCAGAGGTCTCAATGTGTGTTGATGTTTATGGTGTCGACGCTGTTAAGGGGCCGTGTGCTGTCTCCATTTTTTCGGTTTTGTGTGTTCTTCTTGTCATTG
>Ga0126342_10012515_pt1 | contig 15126 bp, 18 predicted proteins | sample Cyp1metagenome_FD_92528 | JGI IMG/M metagenome (GOLD analysis project Ga0126342, IMG submission 92528) | Coral microbial communities from Lord Howe Island, Old Settlement Bay, Australia - Cyphastrea 1 metagenome | ecosystem: Host-associated > Invertebrates > Cnidaria > Coral ...
ATGATGATGAATGATGATGAATGATGATGAATGATGATGAATGATGATGAATGATGATGAATGATGATGAATGATGATGAATGATGATGGATGATGATGGATGATGATGGATGATGATGGATGATGATGGATGATGATGGATGATGATGGATGATGATGATGATGATGATGATGATGATGATGATGATGATGATGATGATGATGATGATGATGAAAAGGTTGCATAGCAGGAGGAGGAGGATGAGGATGAGAAGGATGGCAACGCTATGTATCTGTCCTGCTATCAGGAGTACCACTGCTTCCTTTGCAGTGCTGGAGCTTCTACTACTTGATCCCTGGCCCCTACATCTCGTCCTGAGTCTGTTGGACTAGTGTCACTAGTGCCACCGCTAGCCCCACGGCGACTGCTTGCACCTACCGCTAAATGTGAAAGCTGAAAATATGTGTATTACAGAGAGCATCAACACATCCCAAAAACTAAACATCCTCCTGCACTTGTTTTGTTGCGTCAAGCTGCAATCATGTTCCAGGTCGCGTTGAAGTTCCTCTCCACCCAAATGAACATCGGCGCAAAAATTGCTGAGGAAAGGAAATGAAGCGGATAGTAGGCCATCACCTTGGGCAAAACCACTGAATGAAAGTTGTCTGAATCAGGGTGTGCCTGGGTGCATGTGTCCTCAACATCCTGGATATTGAAGTGCCCGCGCACAAGCAAAAGTAAGTAATTAGCAATATATTGGATCAAGTAATTTGTAACCATTGGTGCCATTTTTGCAAGCAAAGAATTGGCAAGGAAAGCTGGCTGGTGGCTTTAACCATCCCAAAAATATTGTCAATCTGGGTTAACTCATCATGGGCGGAGATGGAAAATACCATTCAATAGAGATTTAATTTAAAAAAATTAGAACCGCCACCTAGCCCCCAGTAAATCCCAGCAATTCTGTTTCCGTCTTTGTCCCACTGTTGCAGTTGTACTCACCAGTATCTTTGGCTTTCGCCAAGATAAGTGGGGAGATCCACCAGCTATGATAACAAGTGACCCTCTGCCAAAAGAAAAGCTCTGGATTCGCCACTTTCTTCTCTTCCACGCCAAGGGCCCCAAGCTTGGTCGTGGTATAGGCGGAGACCTCAGCATTCAAGAATATTCAAGACCATAGTTAATGGGAGGATATGGGAGTATCATATCTTTTTTGGGAGTAATGGGACTTCAATGGGAAGGTTGCGCCTGAATATAATATATTGAGGGGGACTTACCACGCACCATGGACAAATCAAAGCCAAGCCCCAAATTCTCACTACCCCGACCGGGAATGCTGGCGGCTAGCGATGATTTGGCACAGCCTAAACAGCATGGCTAAGATTCTTCATGCCACCTGGACATTTGAAGAGAAACCATCCAAGGAAACCTAACGCGGCCAACCCAGTAACCACAGTAAAACAATGTGCAAGATCTGAAATGGGTGGCGTAAGTCAAAGGGGAGATACATTGCTCAACACCAAAGCTCAAGCCCAGGGGCATAACCTGAAATGACGAAGAAGCCACCAACCAGGACATTCTCCTGCAAAGTGTCTAACATGTATATAATGTTATTTTCCCGTGAACTTATGTGGGGTCATCTTGGCAATGTGGATCAGTAGGAGGCCCAACCATGTTCGACTCTATAAAATTATGTTACAATGTGATTTTGTCACATTGAGTTGTGCTCCTGTGCTCCTTAGTTCATGGCAGGCTCTCTCGCTTGGTGCGTATGTTACAATTTAACAAATTGTCTCAAACAGTTCTGCTTCCGCGCAAAAACAGCAGCCTTCTCTTTTTTCATCTTTTTCCGAAAGTTCCACCAAATCCCGATCGAACTGCCCTACCTTACCTTGCATCGCCTTTGAATTCTGACCACATTTGACCAGCCAGCACCGGCATCTCCCCTGGCTGCTAGCCCCATCTCCTGTGTCAACAGTTTCAGAGCCGTAAAATTGTTGGTGCTAAACCTCGCGAAGTGCGCCACCACGATGGGGAAGACCAGGGCGAAGCGGCATCCATCGATGCAGTCGATACCTTGGTGCGGCATGGTGCGGTGCTGTTGGTGCAGATGAAATGTGGGGCCAAGATGGGCTAAACATGGCCAAACATTAAACATGTAACATACCTAGCATGATGCTGAACCAACCCTCAGGTGTGGATCACGTGTCCAAGAGGCGTGGCTTGGAGGCCTTCGGCTTCGCCAGCTCCTTGGATTCCACCGGCTTTGCTGCGTTCTTGGCATCCGGGGAGATCTTTTGATCCGTGGCGCTCATAGTCTCTACACCACTCCTCTACCTGGTGAGTGCATGTAAGTGCCAGTGTCAGGCGTAAAGCTGAGGTGGATGACATATCATGAAATATGATGAGATGATGATGATTTCCTGGAAATGCCATATCATCTCTCCAAGGCATGCAGCTTGTCACTTGGTTGATTTATTGCCTATGGCTGTGTCTCAGCAAGCTCATGCTCATACACTGCTACAGCAGTTGCGTGATACTACCTTCCATTCAAATTGAAGCGGCACTGCAAGCCATGTCAAGGATGGTTCTAGCATCCAGGGTTAGAGCAATGTAGTCACTCTTTCCCGCCACCCAGCCGGCCTATGCTCGTCTCTGAATTGACTGGCGCTAAAATTTGAGCCAAATCGACCACACCACCAGCAGCCGACTTTGATTGCTTGCGGGGAGGTTTTGAAAGGGGACGAATCACTGGTCCCGCAGTTCCTGCATCTTAGAACTGAACATTTCATCCAAAACCTACTACTGTATCATCTGGATATGGCTGATGTTTTTTTACCACTACACTTGGTCACCTGGTAAGTTAATCCTGGGAATTGCCGACTTCGTGGGCCCATGGCTGTGCAATGTTTGAGCCCAGGGCCATTCTTTCTCCGCGCAGCTTTTGCTGCTGAAGACCAGGGAGCCGACCTCGGGGACAGGCTTTGCCGGGATGGATCCGAAATGGTCAAAACGCTCAATGGTCAAATTTCATCAGATCTCAGTCCCCCTTTATCCAACCAATTTAACAATTACATTAAATGCTATTATCATTATACGGCTACAGTATAGAGATTTAGTATACATATTACACTATATATATATTATGTTATATTACTGTATACTATATTATTTTATATTATCTTATAATATAATATATTAGTTATCTTATATTATATTTATCATACTGTATATGTTATTTCACCGTTTTGCGGGGCACCCGGGGTAGCTTCCCATTTCGGCCAATATTTTGCCCATGTGTTGAGGGCATCACCACCGAATACCACCGACCCCGGGCACCCTGACCCTGCCACGGTCTGCCATCGCCAAAACGGTGGCGCCTGGCGCCTGGTGGCCTGCAGCAAACGGCTGGTGGGAGAATAGCATGGAGAATCTACATATATACATTATTTATATATATATTATATTATATTGTATTTTATATATAACATATTATAATATATTATATTATATTATATTATATTATATATATAATTTTCATTATTAGTATTATTACTATTATTATTATGTGCATTTTTTATTAAACATAATATGTGTATTATACATAATACATATATATATATATATATATTGTATATATATACATATTGTATATATATATATATTGTATATACATATATATGGTGGTGTCCTAAAAAAAATAAAATGCTGGTACCCCAAAACCATTGGTTTCAATGCTAAAATGGTCTAATGACTTGGATGATTTGGGGGTACCCCGATTTTTGGAAACTCCTAGATCGTGCGTGTGAAATGTCTATAAAGCAAGTTTCAAATTCCGAACTGGTATCTAAAATGGTTCTCAATCTTAAATGATTGCTGAAAAGCAACCACCCAAAGAAAACATGTTTACATACCCAGAATCTGCCACAAAAGAAGAGTGGTAAGAAAATCACCAAGAAAACAAAACATCTAAACATGAGAAGGATGAGACCTACCCTCCAGCTCTATCTAGGGTTGGTTTAGGGTTCATTTAGGGTGTGTTTAATTACGGTTTATATATATATATATATAGGGGTTGTGCTTTTCTTCAACGTTGCACTGTATGCTACCACCCCCAAAGAAAACATGTCTATAATTCTATATTAAGCTTGATAAATGTTATACCCAGAATCTGCCACAAAAAATGATAAACAATATAATAAAATAAGAATGAGTCCCATACCCCCCCCAGCTTACGCTAAGGATATGAAGGCACTGGGTGGCCTCTATGGCTGGTCACATGGCCGCGGTTTGAGGCAGCAAATGGCCACGGAGGAAGATATGACAACCCAGCCCTGCATTTGGAATCCTGCGCCATCTAAGTTTCTGTTGCTATGCCGGTGGTAACATCCATTTTCACTCACCAACATCCAAAAACTAAGTCGGACTCCCGTCTTTTGGCTCTTTGCGACGCGTACCAATTGACATCTCACGGGGCATTCGGCCAGACAACGCAGCCGCTGGTGCTGAAGTCGCCACCACGGCCAGGATCACCAAGAGGTCGGCTTCCACGTCCCTCACCGGCTTCTGAAGCACCACTTTGACGCGTCAAATCCTTGGCCAACGGCAAGCAGTCCATCAGTATTGCACTCAAACATCTTGCAGGCTGAGTCGTTGGAAGTCTTCACATTCACCATTGGCAGATTTCACCATTGGTGGCGTACCAATCTGATCCAATCTGAAGGTTTCACCAGTTCCTGCCAGTCGCTCATTGATCGAGGATCCTCCAGGTGTTGATGCCATCACCGATCCTTGGACTTCCTCTGCTTGGACATCTCTTGCTGAAGCTGGAGCCTCAAGCACTGGCCGCTTCCAGGTACGAACCATGTCAAGACTTCATATACACATACCTAATGTTTTATGCAATAAAGTGCCAAACAATGGCTTTGGATCATGATTATGGCCATTTTGATCCATTTGGGCCATTTTACAAGCATACTACCCCATGTTCAAACCTGGAAAATCCTCAACGTCCACCACTTGCCACAGCCAAAGGCACCGATGCCATGGCGTGCGCACCTTGGCCCTGCTGGCGCGGAGGGAGAAGCGACTCAGGCGGCGGTACTGTTCGGACCTTGGTGCTGGGATGACCCAGGGAAGTGAGCTAGCATGGCAGCATGACACGTCCCAGTTGTAAAGGACAATGATTAATGTGATCCATTTACTGATCGGAAGATGAAGTAAGTAAGGTACATCAAATTACCCAAAATCCAATAGTTCAAGTCAAGACAACCAATTCACCGGTTCAAATACAATGAATTGGGGGGGGCAATTGCAAACACAGCCATATGGGTGCATTCCTTGGGGGCAGCTTTCCCACAGCTGGCTGGGAACCAGGCTGTTGAGCATGCGAGTCTGCTCGCTTCACGTCTCGATTGACCACCACTTGTTTGATGATGCTGTCCTTGCAAAGCGATGTGTAAGTTACACATTGCATTGTCCATCTTTGGGGAACTCGAATTTTGGTAGGGAATGCAGTGGTTTGGGGCCGGTTGACAATTTGAATTGGCATGAGTTGGCGACTTTGCTTGGGCCAACATCGAACCAAAAAAAGCTCCACCGGAAGATCAGTTTCCGACCAGAAATTGCCACTTCGGGGTTCCACGTTGAATTTCAGTACGTTGACCACTGCATCAGCCACTTTCAGTCATATGTAGTTGATTTCACTTGGGTTTTCCTGTGAAGGTCATCCAGAAAGGTCCATCAACCTCCCCCTAAAAAATGCCAGGTGCGTAAGCTACATCCAACTCGCCACAGAGTTCCCTGACCTCAGATCCACAGCCAAAATTGCAGCACCATCAGTGGAGCCATGTGGATACCAGCAATGCTACCCTTTCTTCTAGGAATATATGTTTAATCGCAGTACGCATGTCTTGGGCTACTCCTAGCAGTGCGGCGGCAAAGCTTGGATGATTCAACTGATCAACCAGCCCATTTCAGTGTCGTTCTTCCACGCAGTCGCAACTCTAAACCAAGATCCACCATGATCGACCTAGGGCCATTGACGACCCCCAGAAATTGAACTCAGCCTGGTGACCCGAGACTTGCCAAGGAAGCCGATCAACGAGACCCTGGGTGGGGCAAATGGAGATGAATCAATGGGCTGCAGCCATCCAGATATGGCACAAAACTTGGGGGGGGCCATAGACATTGAAGTTGACATAACATGGGGTGATGTTGGGCCACAGCAGTGAAAGAAACTTGCTTGCCCATCATGTGTGGGGGCGCAGCGCCATCCAACTGCAATCACTGATGCTACAGAATGGGGAGCCAACGGGGCAAAAACGACTTGTAAGAATTATTCCAGAAACCCACCCGTTCATGGCTCAGCCCCATGCAAGGTTATAGCATCTGGCTGCTGCCGCGACTGAACCTGCAAGAAAAATTAGAAGAATAGTCGAGTTACCATTTCAAATGGGGTAGTCATTGTCTGAAAATGACAGACTGACAGCCCCCCTCCTAGACTTCAAGGGAAGCGAGCATCCTCCTTGTCTGATCTGAGGCTCAGGCCATTCCTTGGAACATCTCCTGGCAGCATCTTTTGGGCGGGAAGGCGCCTCGCATCACAAACCTTTCAACATCAGCCCCGTTAAACATCAGACTCATTGAATTGAAGAAAAATAGGAAATATATGATAGTAATAATGATAATAACAATATCATTATATAATTATATATATATAATTATTCTTATTATGATTCTAGAATTATCTGATATCCTCCACTTGATGAGGAAGCTTGCAAATCCATAGTTTGCATCATGGCCAAGTCACTCTGACTGCAATGGATCCCCCCATCCCCTCCTCCGCTTCGATCGCTGGGCGGTGTCTGAACGCCTTGAGGAATGCCTCATGCACGGTGCAGACATGTCATTGCCGGGGCACTCAATCCAGATCCTTTGGAGTTTTATGGAGTTTTGGAGCGCTGAGATGCGCACGTTCCAAATGACCACGTTGGGACGGACCTCAGGATGATGGGATGGATGTGGTCACTGCTACCTGATCCATTCGACACCTTCATACCGGCAATCAGCCGCACAGCCACATCAACCCCTGGTAAAGTGAACTTCTGCTCTCACTGATCTGCTAGATTCTGCTAGGCTCGGAGCTCCAAATTCACCCATCTTCCTGCTGTGACACGTGGAGGCACAAAGCATCAGCTCATCACCAAAACCCTATAGCTACGCCTTTAGCATGTCGAAACATCCTCTGGACTTCAGCATGACCCAAGAAAACTTCGAAAAAAAAGAAGGGAAAAACATGGAAAAGCGACAAAGCATGATCAAGTCATGACAGCATGATCAAACATGATCAAACCATGTCAGCAGGACTCCATCCAGTCTTTTGCACCGTCCACCTCGGCATGATGTTTCCTACAATGCCGTCATTCTATATAACATTTTAGTTTCTGATCTGTTCTTTCAACCTTTTTTCAACCCGCTCATCATCGCTCATCTCTGATCTTCTTTTCCTATCGGAAACATGGTAGGTGGCCAAGCGGACCATCGACTCGTTACTTTGTGAACACTAAGTGGCACCTTTTATGGCACGGAGAGCCAAACAACCTGATAGAACTGAAGTAAATCGACGCAAATGATCGCCCACTTCAAAAGCAATTGCAAATGCAAGTTGGTGCAATTTGCTTGATACCCCCCATGGCAATTCCAGCTGGCCAGCTGCATCCGAGCCACATCACCTTGCCTCAGTTTCTGGTGTCATCCCTCATCTTGGGCTTGCCCCCAACTGGCCCCCAGTCGTAAGTAGCTATCATTTAAAAAAATTAGGAATCCCCTTTGCGTCACTCCACTCAGACTCAGCCTGGCAGCAAAAAAATACATCATGAATCATGAATCATGATCGATAAAGCCAACTTTTGCAGTTGGGCTACTTCCCAACCACTGCTCAAACTAACAATGACTAACATCAAGCTGGTGATCAAACGGCTCCGCTAAGGTCCCCACTTCGCAGCGCCATTGATCAATGCTCCAAAGGTTGCTGCATCAGGCCGGCCTATACGACCTGACGCGGCCAACGACGGGGATCCCTAGGGATATCCGGGATATAATGTAGTTTCCACTTCATTGACCCAACACTAATCACTAATTCGGGGATCATTCAAGTGGACACAGGCACAGGCCAGTGACATAAATGTTCTCCTCTCTGAACAAAAATTGATCGGCCACTGACAGGTGCTGAATGGTGCTGAGTTCCCACACACAAACGCCTAAGCAATCTGTGCTTGTGGGACATGCATAAGTTGACATAAGTTGACATGAAGTGGATCAAATCTACTTGTGCATAGTCTTCAATGCAGTCTGCCCCTAGGTACCCTGTGATAAACTTAAATGGCGAGGCGAGAGGCAATGAGAAATCAATGTTTTCAATTGATCCAATAGGTGACTCATTACCACATAGATCCATCCGTGCCATGGTCAAGAACGGTCTATGTGGTATGGTAATCCATAACGGCAATCTTAGTCTTAATGGGTAATTATATAATATCATCTAAATCCCTGTCAATAGATTGATGACATCCCCCAATGGGCAATACACCCAAGTTTTGACCATCAAACATATAGTGGATGTTTGCTTGCAGTGTTCTGTCAACTGGCAATTGCACCTTTTCTCATTTTTCTCTCGGCACAGCATCAACATACATTAATAAATGGTCAGATGCTTCACCGTGGCATTCGGATAGTAGGTCTTCTTGAGAATCCTAAGCCAGAAAGGATTCGGACTCAGCCATCCGGTAGCATGATTTCATCATCATCCTGCCATACAGCTGCTACTCTTTATATAGACTGCTACGTCATGTACAACATTGTACTACTATCAACCCAGGGAGAAATGGAAGAACCAGTGTGGGGTTGATGATTTTCGGGGAACCCCCGATTGCAAGAAACCTGGTTACCTGGTTCGGTGGTCACCAAGCATCTCCGCCGCAGCCACCGAACGGTGCCGGCCCTTGGTGCAGTTGATGGAGATGCATTTCAGGTCGGAATGCTCCACCTGGTTCCGCACATGGGCATGGCATATCCAACTGCAGATAAATCATGAAAAAAACATATTGTAAATCGAAGATATTTCTGGGTGCACTTTTGGCTCCACGCCCAAATGAGGCTGTTTGTCTTTTTTCATAGCGCGATAAGATGAAGGCCACGAGCAAACTTGCAACTTCATTAAGTTCGGTGTTCCTTGTCCAATGCTGCCCAAACCAGCTGTGCTCGCGACCATCGCCTTTTCCGAATCCGATGATATGATGGATATTGATCTGAGCAAAAACATGACCTGGCATGACCATGACCTGGTATGACCATGACCTGGTATTTCATCTTTGCGCCATGTCTATGACCTTATCACTTAAGAGTGAGTCAAAACAGAAGTCAGTCAACCATGGAAGTGGACTTCCCACCTTGGCACAAACCATCGAGATCCAGCGTGGGAAAAGACCACAGGAGGCAACGTTGCTCTGCACCTCATCCCACAAGCCATTCCTCGGGCAAAAAATCATGTAGAGGCACACCCAGTAAAAGATAAGATAGATATCGGTAAGAAATCGTGAGCAATCGTAAGATATCTACATCATTCTAAATCATTCCAAATCATCCAACATCATCAACTAGCGCCTAGCCTGTTTGATCCAAGCTAGCTTGTGTGATCGTATGTCCACTAGGGCTTGGAAACCTGATTGGAATATGATCTTGACTTGAATTCATGGAGTGAGGAATGCATTTTCGGATGTGCCTGCAAGGCTTTGTCTGTTCGCCACAAAAACGTCCCAAGCTTTTTGAGACTAGCTGGTAGCAGCCAGGATTAGCCAGGGATCATGGACTTCAAATCCGCCCCACCACCACGGCCATTCAGAATCCCAGCATTGAAGTTGTGTTCGCTGTCACCGGGGGCAGCTTTTCGCAGTGCCTTACCTCAGTTTAAAAAAAAAAAAAAACATCAAAAAACCATGGGACAGATTAAACATAATTGGAAAAACCTAGTAAGACTTCCCAGATTTGATACCCACCAAGCACAACCATTATTTTTAAAAATTGTTCTTCAATGTTCTTCAGATACTTATTTTGCCCTTCCAATTTTCGTGCTCTCCATCCACTCCCAACCCAAACCCAACAGTTTGCCAAGCAAATAGTGGCTGACCCCATGTGTACACCAACAAAGGCCTGTCCCGTCGCACCCCCAGCTCATCTGCGCTTGGAAGGAAGTCAGGACCAGTGTTCTGGGTATCTTCCTGAGTGGTGTCACCATGGTGGCACCATGGACGCTGGAAATGTGCAAACCTTTGACCAAAAGGACCATCAACTCTCATCAACTCTCATAGCTTGGCCATGGCATACCAGCCTGTACCAGCATGGTACCTGTTGCTTCAAGGTGTCGCCTTTTTTATCACCACTTCCCCTGACCCGCCAGGCGCCGCCAAGCGTCATCTTCCAAGAAGCCCGGCTCCGCGGAACGCTGTGCCGTGACCCACTCCAGCAGCCCCGCCCCGAAGTTTTCAGGATCAGCTGTGAGCTGCATGGAGGCCCAGTCCATCAAATCTTCTGCATCAACACCTGACCATGGGGATGGGATGGGGATGTGGAGGGGAAAGGGATCATCAAAGACAAGTGGTTTTCATCTTGGATATCTGGGTCCCCAAGATGTTCATGTGAGGTTCAAAATGAAGCTTTCACCAGATGTGGCGATCTAAACATGTGAGATTAAACACATGTGTAGTCATATTTGAACAAATTAAGCATATTCAATTTCATTCATTGATTCCTTTTCCTGCACACAGCACGCGTGTCCCAAAGTAAGAATCTTTGAAGCTCTCTTGCCCCAACATGTTGGGGCATCCAATGAAGGTATTCGCGTTTGAAGTTGGGCAATATAATTCCATCTCGATTGACAGTAAAAAACCTTCAATCCTCCACCAAACTGTTGTAGTTCTTGGGGCCAACTGAAACCATGTATGTATACATGTATGTAAATGTGTGTCTCTGAAAAAGTGTGTCACGTGTGGGCTTCTTTCGGTCTGATTGGATGAAATAGATACGGGAGATCTGAGCCATAGTGGTCCCTCCAACAAAAGTTGCAGCTCACACCAGAAAGAATAATCGAAGGATCACCCCGTGATAAGAACCCCCCAAATCAACCCAACTGTTTTGCTGGAATGTCTTGGAAGGTTTCTGTTGGTTTTTACCTCCTATATGTCCAATTTAGATCCTCCAATTTTCCCATCCCCTCCCCCCACGGCACCGTCCACCGTGATGCTCAGCTCCTCCCCGACCTCCACCGTCACGCCGCGCTCGCTCTCCGCGAAGACGCCGCTGAAATCGCTGAAGCCGGCGGAGCACAGGGACGGGCCCACGGCACTGCGCCTGGGAATCATATTCCTGAAAATAATCTGATGAATATATATATATATAGATAGATAGATATATCCTTGGAGAGATGTAGTATTCACTGTAACACGTTGGTTTTTCTTCGAACTGACCGGTTCTTGGATTAAGAACTATGTACATACACTATATATATATCTCTCTCTCTCTGTGCATATATGTATGAGTTGAGAGTCAGGAGCTTTTCCATGGAGAGTGGCCAACGAGTGTAGATTTGTCTAAGACAGAATATGGCAGAATGCAAGCGCTTTTCACATGGAAAACTCTTTCTTGATCAACTCCAGCCAAGCATCATCTCAGGCGACAAGGGGACACTGCTTGGCTTGAGCTCCTGTGCCTCGCAAAATCAACGGGGACGGGCATTTTTACATCGACCTAGGAGCATGACCATGCAAACAAGTGCAATCCGGTATACGAGCCCCGAAAATCCCGGAAGCAGCAAGATGTTCAACAGTCGTGTAGGTCCGCAGTGCCTTCTGCTGAGTCTTTTCCCAGAAAATGAAGCTAAGTCAGACCATTGCCCCAAAAACATCCAAAAACCCATGACTTATATGACTTAGACCTGGAACAACATGGTTTCATATGTTTTCTATGTTTCCCTATTGCTTAATGGCCATAAATTCCAGAATCCAACCCGCAGCACCTCCACTGAAGCTGCCTCCGCCTCTGCAGGTGAGTCTTCCATGGCAGCCAGGGCCTCGCGCACGTGCTCCACCCATTGGTAGATGCAACTTTCACCTGCCGTGCTTTCACCGCTGCCCATGTAGTGATCTTCAATGGATCAAAGAATGTCATGCGTTTTTGTCACATGACGATTCGACGCATTAGACATTCTTATTTAGGAGATCTGAAAGATCGGGTCCACAGTGTTCAATGTTTAGTTGTCTTAGAGAGATTTGGTGCAATAAATGTGTATGATCGCTCAGCTTATTGTACAGTACATGACCTAGTCTTCTTGGTATCTATCTGATATGTTTCATGATGTTTCTGGTTTTCTCACAGGTGATTATCCAATTGCAAACTGGGATGCACATCCAAGATCATCCAAGTAGGTCAATGCATGGTTTGCTTTTCTTAGGACGGGAAAATGATGCAAACTTACAGGAAACCTGAGATTTACCGTGATAGTGTAGCAATGCAGTGAGACTTCTGAGCTGGTGCCAGTCATTAGCTTAGCGGCTTAGCAGCTCAGCCACCATACTTCCACATGATCATGGTACAAAACTGATGAATGAGACGAGAGTCTCAAGAACACCAATGAATGTCCAGCATGACATTGATGCATGCGCCTTGCTTTCTATCAACAACCATTCTGCGCCTTCATTTGCATATCAACAACCACGCCTTAGCCACCCTGATTTGCAGGTTCATGGATACCGTAGCAAATCATTTGCATACATAGTATGTCTGAAATCGTTCATATTTATATGATGGATATTTATCATGTGTATATATATATGTGTGTGTGCGTGTGTGTTTATCATGCATTCTGTCTTCACATTCCATATGGGCCCCGTGAAATCCACCACCTGGACTCCACAGGGGTGGCAGTTCCATCTCCATCCTCTGAGCAAGGGCAGTGCCATGCGCAGGCCAAGGGTCAAATTCCAATGCAGCCTTCGGGGCGGCCTGGTCCTGGGCAGCTAACTGCTGAAAATGTAGCTATGAATCGAAGTGATATGAGGCGTTTTGTTCATGTTGGTTTCATTTTAGATGTTCAGTTATGTTCAGTTGGGGCCTCGCTTCCTTCCCCTGCAAAATCAGGATAGGTCATCTGACTTCAGGGAGAGGGGGAAAAAAACACTGCCCAGCAATGCCCAGCACATCAGCCAGGTGTCTGGATATCTTGAATCCACCTTGACCTTCACTTTGCAACCGTGCTCAGGTAGGCCAATCCGCCATGTGCCATCGGCCAGGATCTCAAACTCTTCCTGGTAGATGGCCTCTGCTGATGACGTTAACAAAGAGAAAGAAAACTCTGACTAAGTCTTTACTACAATAATGGCGGTGAATAATTACCTTTCTATCCTGCCTTTCTATATATCTGTTTTGGGGGTTTAGGTTTAGTTGTATATGCTTCCTTGGACTGTCCATGGCTATGTTTGGTTCCCCACCTCCAAAGCATCCTTCTCGTCATCCATGGCGATCACAGGCGCGGCTCAAAGCTCGTCGACCATGGCATACCAACACGACCAACACTGGGTCGACTTGGGGAAACGAACTGGAAACATCTGGAAACCATAGTTTCTAGAGGGCATTACAGGAGTATTTGCAGTAGCTCCGGGGCACATGTTCCCCATCGAGTCAGCTCGTCCCTGAATTAGACCAGACTGTTGCAATACCAGCCATGGCCGCATTTAACTTCCAACTGCATTCTGGTTGCCTGAATTGTCTGGGTAGCAGGCATGCCTCTCGCTGCAAGTGTCTTCGTTATGCAGGAGTTGTCCTGTTTTACAGGGATCCTAATCACCATATCTCACCATGGGCATCACTTAGCCTGCCCCAGGTAAAATATGCTGCCACGTCAAGCGTGCTGTTGAGCCAGTGAGGGCAAGAGAAATCCATTAATGCGTCCAAATTGGCACCTTGGGTTTCCATGCAAATGATCAGCCATTGTCTCAATATGTCTCAATGAAATGATAGGGAGCCCAGCAAGCCTGGGCCAAACTGCTGAGCCGCCCGAACTGGAAATACCTCTTTGCAGCTTCCATATCGCCAGAACGGGCCTCTGAGGGTCGTGCGGTGGGTCCTGCATTCCCAGCTTTACAACTCCCTTAAGGCAGTTCCAAAGTACCTGGCCCTCGGCCATTCTTCTCTCGCAACATAGGTGGGTGATGGGCATTGGGCCTGCGAGATCCTTTGGCAGAAGCATGCTTGATCATCTTTTCACAAGATCCCTTGGCTTCTGCCACAGCCAATGGTTGAAACAGCGTTGCTTGGACCACAATTGGTTGAACCACCATTGGCTGATGTTGCTGTTGATCACGGGACCAGCCAGCTTGCCCCATCCCCATGAGGATCGCACCATGGCATCGATCACGGTGTTGAACGTGACCACCTGAGGCCCAACGTCTTCTGCCGTGGCCCTGGGGCCACGTTCCCCAGAAGTAGCATTCAATATGATTCTTTTATGATTTGCAGATATGTTTTTTATGGATGGGAAAATGACTTATGATTTTTTTATGGCTTTGGATATGTTTTGTTTAAATGGTTTTAAATACGATTTTTGATCTTAATCGATTTGCCACCAAGGTCCCCAGAATCTAGTTTTTAGCCAAAAACTCGAGAAATTTACGATTGTTTTACGATTTTGGTACGATTTTGGCCAAAACAATTTCCAAACCACAAAAAAAATCGAGAGAAAAAAACACATCCAAAGCCATTTAAAGAAAAAAACATATATATCCAAAACCATAAAAAACAAAAACATAAGTGACTTTTCCAGTCGTACCCAAAACCATTTAAAAAAAAACATAACCACAATTTGAGCCCATAAAAAATCATAAATGGAAATCGTATCCAAATCATAAATCCGCCCGCACCGAAGGTGCTGGGGCGTGATCTTCCGGAGGGCCCCCCTAAAAGGTTACAGGTTTACCGGGGGGGGGGGGTCCCATTTTTCGGCCAAAACCTCCTGTTTTTGATAGGTCGTGACGCTCGCCTTCAAAAAACACTGTAAAAAACAGTACGGAAGACACCTGTTCGTGAACGCGCCCGTCCAA
>Ga0126342_10012516_pt1 | contig 15124 bp, 10 predicted proteins | sample Cyp1metagenome_FD_92528 | JGI IMG/M metagenome (GOLD analysis project Ga0126342, IMG submission 92528) | Coral microbial communities from Lord Howe Island, Old Settlement Bay, Australia - Cyphastrea 1 metagenome | ecosystem: Host-associated > Invertebrates > Cnidaria > Coral ...
CAAAAAAAGGAATAGAAGCAAAGAAGCAGAGAAGCACTGCAGGAGGCAATAGAGTAAGCAGGAAGAAATCCAAAAAAAAATCCCTAAACTAAAAAAAAAAATCCCTAAATAAATGGCCCTCCATATATAAATATGATAAATCAGTTTGGATGTGCTTCGTCTCATCCTCTATGGCCCTCTATTTTCGATTTCATCCGATTTCTGTTTCAATTTTTCAGCTTATGGATTCTCATAATCCATGACTATCCCAAATATATCAGGGAGTATATCCCCCCTGTGATCATCAACCAAGGGGTGTGTTTGGAATTCTGTTTCAACACAAGATCAACAACTTCGCACCGTTGGCCGAGCAGCTGATGTTGTAATTCTTCTGCTGGTACTTCTGTGCCTGACGCCAGGAGACGTTGTCCGCAAAGCCATCACGGTTGAAGGCAATCCAGGCGAAAATGCTCCTGGTCACAATTGCTTCACTGTAGTCCCCTGATACGAGGGTGAGGACAATGTGTGTGCGTGCATTTTATATGGATTCTATACTATGGTTGAATCATGTTTCATCATTGTTTCATAAAATTACACAAAACCTCCAATCACTCAGCCATCAGGGGCGATGGGTACAAAACAATGGACAGTTCCCAAGCGACTCGTTCTGCCAAGTCTTCAACCAAGGCTCTGGATGCCAGTCCCTAGAAATCCCCACCAGTCGAAGAACGTCATGGCGCCAAGCTCACCCCGGCACGACTCTCTTTGCCGTCGATTTGACGGAGGCCGCAGTAAGGAGTTAAGGATGTTGATGGGTGAAACTGAGCCAAAAACTGTAGCCCAAGAGGCAGCAAAACATTGGTTAACATGGTGAACATCGCACAGACTTGGCATTGCCCAGCACTGCATGAACCCATTTGGCAGGACACCCGCAGGCAGGTCCGATTGGATGTGTGTGTGTGTGTTATGTGAATTATATATCTATGTATATATATATATATAATATATACACGCACGCAGCATATATCTTTCCTTCTCAAAAGTTGACATCAAACCGCCCTGCCACCTCCAGTTGCTTGATCTCCGTCTTACGGCGTTCAAGTTCCTGATGCCTCTTCTGGGCTTCCTGTGGCCAAGTACAATGCGTATGGCAAACTCCACCGCAAATTGTGTGGCGATGTGCTGCATGTCTCTGTTGGTTGCACCCTGTTGGGGTACAATTGTGTAAGTGATGCTGTGTAGGAGACGGAAGCATATAAATTAGACTCAGATGTTTTCAGATTCAAATTCCGAATGTGCATGCATATGCTAATAAATGTCTTCGTGTATATTCTAAAAATACAATTATATACACACATACAAAAAAGAGATATGCTGTATATAAGATATTAATAAATATTATATATCCTTGATATTCCTTGATTATATATGTGGGTATAAAGGTCCAATGTGGCCCCACCCAGTGACCCATTGATCAATCAGCATCTGCAGCCCGACCGTGTCCTCCTCACGTCTTGCAGCTTCCTCCTTTGCCAAGCGATCCTGGCGGCAGGGCGGGTTTCTGGGCGGAAAACTTTGTTCAGCCACATCCAAAACTGTTGAATGCTAGAACCGCTATAATATGTTATATTATCTTATCTTATAATGTAATAGGGGCATCATTTGTAGTACATATACATACATATACATGTATATATATATATTGTATCCATATAAAATTATTAAAAACCTGTGGCTGGAGAAAAGAAAGACTTTCCTCGCGTGTTCACAAACACCGTTGCGGTGCTTTGTGTTTTGACTCACCGTCATTGACTGAACATGCCCAACCACCTTGTGAATCTGTCCTAAGAGCCCAAGAGTGTAGAAATGCTGGGCGAGGAACTCTGCAAGGAACCACCGTGCCTTGCCTTCTCTTCTCTGATCCTCTCCTCCTCCTCTAAATTTTGCAGCGCTGCTGCCCGGTGCTCTTCCAGCGTCTTCCTGAAGCATCAATTTGGGCAGGTCTTCAGCCCATGCGAGCCTTTGATCATCTTGATCTGGTTAATCTGGTTGAGATTTTTTGAAGCCAACAAATCCAGAACAATCCAAACATACTGCACCCAGATCTCTGACTTCTCCAACATTGCCCCCAAAGTATCCAAGTATTCCCAACCTACAGCAGCAACAAGTTTGATTTGGTTATTTGCAAATTGCCATTGAGGTCCCTGCAGCTCGGCTCGCTTCTGGGCTAGCTGCTCCTTGCGGGTTCATCAGTGTTTCGGCCAACATGATGGGTCGAAGATGTTGAAATTCCTATCGGAACATATCGAATCAACGGGATGGGACCTTCCACTCACATGATTTCCATGCAACTTAATGCAACATATACTATGTAATATATCGGATTCGGATCCGCTCCCTCCACTCCCGCCTCTTGCTTTTGAGCTTCCTCTGCGACGCGAGCCCTGCAGCACCAAAGCTTGGGGACGGCACAGTGCTATGGCAGCCAGTGTCACGAACAAGTCGAATCAAAATAATCAAAAAAAAACATGAAAAAAATAGGTTAAGTCAAGTTAATAATTATATTATATGTGTTAAAACCTGATCGCAAGAGTTCCCTGAATGGAACGTACGACAATCACAAGTGAAGTGGTAGCGTCACCTCTCTTCCTCTGCGCGTGCCGCCTTGCGTCCAGATTTGCACCATGGGAGCTGTTTGAAGCCGGCCCGTTTGTGTCAGATCGATGTCTTAAGGGCAGAATTTTAATGGAACTTAGTGGAACAACATGGAACAACAATAATTTCATTTTCCCAGCCGGGAGGATCAACACACCTCCTTCCGCTGCTCCTCTTGGAAAACTTGGGACCGTTGAGCCTCGGTAGCTCCGAATTGTTCTGTTTCAGCAGGGAATGAAAGAGGTGGCTAGGATGTAACAAGAGCGCGAAGATGGTCTCAAAGAGTCTCTATGGTTTTCCTTCATCTGAGGCACCCACAACCTCATCATGTGCACTCTGCAAGGCCTGACAGGCAACGCAAATGCAAACTATATGCCATTTTGCAGTGCCTCTTGGCCGAATTAACCATCGTAACCATGAGAATGAAGCACCCACACACAGAGACACCCCTGTACTTCAAAAGCCATACAGCGCCTTCAACTCTTGCTTTCGTTGTTCTATCTCTTGCTGTTGCTCCTGCCAAGACTTGTTCATCTTGTTCAAGTGTGACTTCAATATCTTCAATTCTTCAAGACCAAGCACGCAGAGCTATAGCCCAGCAATACAAATAATACAAGATTTCAATAGATTTCATCTCTGAAATCGCCCCAAATAGATCAACAGTTGATCCCATTCACACCTCAAAAATCTGAACTCAGGGCAAAATCCGATGAAAAATATGGAAAAACAAACATTACAGTAAACAAAACGACATTTCTCAAGCAGCTGGTCCCCATCCGCCCCCTCTGCCTGGATGGCCTCAGCCAACCGTTCTCGAGCCTTCTCTTCAGCCTCGCGTCTGGCCTTGGCACTCGAACTGAATGCTCGGTGATGCGCTGGCAATCAGATGAGCATGGTAAAAGGTGGTAAAAGGTGGTTAAACCACCAAAACTGGGGTTACCACAATGACGATTATGATGATCATTGCGTCATTACGGCAGCAATATTATTCACATGATACATACCAATGTATCTGCGCGCGCGTGTGTGTGTGCGCGCGGGTGTGGGTGTGGGTGTGGGTGTGGGTGTGGGTGTGGGTGTGGGTGTGGGTGTGGGTGTGTGTGTGTGTGTGTGGTGTGTGTGTGTGTAGATTCTACCCAAAACACGCATAAGTTTTGGTGAATTTCTGGTGCATGTAATGACCAACTTTGGAATGATAAGAACACCTGAACATACCCCAACTGACCCCAACTGACAGCCATAACCGGTGTTTCACGGCGCTTGTTTCCTAAAGTTAAGACCTGGAACACAAAGAAACTACTAGACATATCCAAATGCAGTTGGTCTGCTCTGTAATTCTGGATTGGAGCGTTCCCGGTTGGGACAGCATCAACTGGTGAAATGCGTCACTTGATCATTGACGGTTTCAAAGCAATTGCTATTTATGCGCTCAAAAATGTCACTGGTGTGCCACCATATATCTGCATGACCACAGGTTCTGAAGAGGCAAGCATGCCTCATCCTCTTCGAACAACTCATGACTTGTCAGACTTGTCATGAGACCGTGTAAACCCCTCATGCATAGGCGGGCATAGCCTGCCTTCTCCTCTTCAATGCGCTTCTCTTCCTCCTCCTTTGCCCTGAAAGTCGGCCATGGCCATAGGCCCATCAATATACAATCTGATAAGGCCACCAGGGCTTAACTTTACTCAATCGTTTACCAACGTCTTTCAGTCTTTCACATCATTTCACATCTATGCGCTGTGTAATCCTATGTAATCCTTCAACAAATGAGATACATGGCCAGTGGGGATTAGAATGCCAGCCTCATGGCAACTTCCCGCTCCATTTCCAGCTCCTGCAGCGCATGACCTGAGTCTGCAACCCTTGGGCTGAAGGAATGCAGCCATCAACGTCTCTGCTGTGTGGGATAGGCCATATTTGCCAGTTATTTGCCGGTTATTTACCAGTTGGTTGTTATCTAATAATCTCACTTGCTGGTAGGTAGGTAGGTAGGTAGGTGGGTGGATGGGTGGATGGGTGGATGGATGGATGGATGGATAGATAGATAGATAGACAGGCACGGGTAGACAAGTATGTAGACATCATGGGCAATTTTCAGTATATGTCATATGCCTATATTAATGTTGTTCATCTACAGAAGCTACGCTGTGACAGCTTGAATTACTACTCGTCCGGCATCTTGGTTCGCTGTCGCTTGCCCCCATTCAGACTTGAGCCCGTTTGTGCCCACATCATTTTATTCCAACTATTATCCAACAGCAATCCCAGATAATCATAGATCATCGAATCGTGGAATGATGGATAATGAATGATCATGATAGATAATCCCACGAATTCTCCATTGCATTCCATGGATCTATTATTGTTGGGATTATCATGGATTTCTCCAACATCAATGATAGTCAAAATCTCATGATCATCCCAATCATGGCTTGTCACTATAGACCTATCCAATCATAGCTGATGATAGTCATGATCATATATTATATAGATGATAATCCATGATCAGAGATATATAAACTGTTACTTATAGATAGTTACAATCATAGATCATTATAGATAGTCCGGATAGTTTTATATATTATAAAATCATTTATAATCCATAATTATAATGGTAATATATATAGATAGGATTATGGACAATAATGATGGTTACAAATAATGATCATCCCAGCCCAAATTACAATTATATTATAATTTATATAGTTATAATAATGATACTGTGGATTGTGGATGGAAGAAATCCTGCATCACCTTGGATGGTTGAAACCCTGTAAATACATGTAAATAATGGGATAAACCATCTATTAACTGATGCAGGATTTCTTCCATCCACAGTAGTTATGGAACTCCATGATCATCCCACTATAATCCAACTATATCTATCATTATTATAACTATAATGATAATCCAACTATAATCCAACTATACCATCTGGTTATTTAACGTAGCCATGGAAAATGGCCCATAGAAATAGATGGTTTACCTATTAATAGCATGGTGGATCTTTCCATGGCGAACTGTTAGTCATAACCAGATGGTATAGTTGGATTATAGTTGGATTATCATTATAGTCAACTATAATCCAACTATAGTGGTACTATCAATTATAACTATGATAATCCAACTATAATTCCAAGTCGACCATCCCAACCCCAAACTCCCAGCACGCGCTCCCGGCGTTTTCGTTGGATCTCCGCCTCCTGCTCCATGGCCTCGCGGCTGCGCTGCTCGCGCAAGCGCTGCGCTTCCTGGGCTTCTTGGTCTTGGACCTGCGCCAAGCCGGGTGTTCAGTGCCCAACAAACGGTTAAGGATGATGAGAAAAACAAAAGATATCATAAGATATGGTAAGTAAATGTAAGTAATGTATAAGATGGTTCATGAATGGTATGGTATAACTATGTATAACTTATAACTTATTACCAATGGCTAGCTTCATCATCTTCATAAGTCAGTGGCCATTTCAGGTACCTAAATTGGAGGTAGCTACCATGTAGAAGGCATATGTAAGGGCTACGTAAGGGGATATACCACCAGGCTTTACATGGTACAGTAATGTACAACCAGTTTAGGTACCTGAAATGGCCATTGATATAAATTATAACGTATCAATAATGGAGACTTGAAACAATGGTAGTCTTGCCAATCAATAGACCAATACATATTACATATCCATCAAAGGGATGGTTTAATTCTATATAGAATAGAAACAATGGTTTATCAACCATGCTTAGGTTATGTTTGTCATGTGCTAAACTAAAGCCAAATACGATTAAAAACCATCCCCATTATGCTAAACCATCCCCAATCAGTACTTAGGTTTACTACCGGTTTCCCACATTAGTTTGAGGATAAAAAAGGATGCTCTAATTGAAGTCAAATTCAGAACGCTATGAAGTCTCAATTATCTCTCATGTCACACCCGTGGAGATGCTATGCGCAGAGCATATTGTTGCAAGATCTACTCCTCTATGGGGCTTACACGTATGACTACTTATTTTGCAAACAGCACACCCCTGATGTTCCAAGAATCCAAGAACTGAACGGAACCAGAAAAGGACTTCACTCTTAAAACAGAGCTTCTACGACCTTCCCCGGCAGGGCGGCATGGTAATCGTGGACACCTCCCGTAGCTTCTGTTGCTCTTCCAACTTTTTCTTCAGCATCTCCTCTCGCTCTGCCTCAGTTGGATGGACTACACATTGAACTTTTGAACTTCTCTGATAGCATATGATAGCTATATCATGCTATATATATATATATCAATGAGAAATAATGATAGGCTATATATGGCTATACCATATATACATGATAGATATTGATAGATCATGAGATTGCTGTATTATGTACCTATAGACTATTTGACAATTTAGATTTTTATGTTGAACCTTTAAAACCTTAAGCCAGATTTACAAAGGGAGTTCCCCCACCTCCAGCGCGTGAAGCTCTTCTCGATGCTTGCGGAGCTCCTGGCAATCTGGGTGATGCTATCCAAATTTGTTGATTTTCTTTGGAAACCTGATGTGTCAGATATGTTAATATGTCATAATATGTCCATATTATTTCTTGATCTTCCAATATCTTCCATGCTCTTTTCATCTTTAGTAGTTGATGTTTCCCACTTTCTGATCCAGCATGGTCCAACTATTTAACCATTCCCTAAGAAAAGGTGTCTGATTCGGACGGAATCCGGTATTCATCAACATATTCATCATCCCAATCAGCTGTCAGCTTGGTCAGTTGCCGCATTCGCCTCTTGCTGCTGCTCGGCCCACTTCTGTAGCTCCGATGTGAAGCGACGCTCCTGTGGCTGAAATTGTCGACTGGGGAGTTTGGGTCAGATGCGCATCTTCAACATGTCTCTAGATGTCTCTAGCATATCAAGCGTGGCACCCCCCATCTCAGTTGTACTTTTCTTCCAAGAAGCCTCACATCAAGAGTGAGTGGCAGTGGTTCAAGGGATTCTTTGTGCCCCTAGTTGTGCACCAGATGCATCTTGCATGAAATCATTCCAAACCACGCACGCTTGGAGGAAGGACAGAGCGAGAAAAGCTAATGCGGCCTGTCTTGGGTGCAGGGCCGCCCCGCAAGGCCGCCTCCAAACGTCGACTTGGTTTTGGTGTCCCATTTGGGTAAAGAGCCGCAACCTGTTCGGGCGTCAGAGCTGGAGGTGCCTGGTCTGAAGCACCTCCATCGCCTGCATCGCCTCCGTCACCACCATCACCATCGTCTCCACCATCGTCTCCACCATCATCGCCGCCATCATCGCCATCATCGCCGTCATCGCCGTCATCGCCATCTCCATCGGCCATGTCACATCGGAACACTGCTGTATCGATGTTCTTGGCTGCCTTGATGCCTGCGGACAGGAACTGGAAGACGATGAAGGTACACTGCAGGCGGTCGAAGCAAGTGAGCTCCATCAGCGCGATGTAATGAGTTGCTTCGGCAGTCTTGGCAATTGCATTTGAGATGGTTTGCGGACACGAACCATCCACATTTCCTGGCTGATCAGGGAAAAATGAAGGATTCAGGAATATGAATATGGGATATATATCCCTACCCCTATAGAGGGGGAGGGCGGGGGGACAAAACCAACCTGTCAAATTCCACTTTTTTGCTTGGAAGCCCTGGGATAGTGATCCAACCCCTCAAATGGATTTTTAAAGTTTAAAGTAACATTTCTTAACAAGCCTTGAGCACTGGTTAGAAAATAATGGCGCTTAGTTCCGGAGGAGCTAAGCGCAAGTATGATGACGGCAGCGCAATTTTTGGAGGGATGCCACCTCTACGCATGTGCTGCTTCAGTCTGATAGTACTTAATTTTAATCGGCATGCCGATGACATGGAATGACGAGGAATATTGATCATTGAGAAAACATGATTGCAAAAATTGAATTTTAAAGTGAAATTTCAGTACGACTCCCCCCCCCTCAAATTTCATCTTTAAGAGGGTAGGGATGGATATATTGGATGGACTTTGGATGGGCTACTTCTGTTTCATGGGCTTGACTACTTAAATAATTACTACTTAACTTCGTGGTGGAAGAGCAAAGTTCAAAACATAAAGAAACCAGCTCTATGCTGGACAAGTTTCCACAAGTGAACACTGAATCCGAAAGGTATCCAGACATTTCTGCGGTTCGGCGGATAAAGGACGCAATGTCATCTGCACAAGCCGTTGAGACTTGCCCTGGCTGGCTGCAATCAGCCGTACTATATGTAACATATTGAGCCATTTGGCAAGCATCATACAGCACCCCAGTCAAATCCGCCGCACATTGTGGCTTGTTGACTGAAACGATGACTTTCGGTGTGGGATGCACCGGCGCCACGGGTGCCACAGTTGCCACAGGGGCAACAGTGGCCACGGGAGCCGCACCCAGCATCTCATCCAAAATCCCTCCATCTGTGGCCGCCTGGGCCGTGGTGAGCAGGGCGAGCCCGGAGCACCAAACGGCGAGCCATGCCATGGTGGTGAAGGTCGGCCGGGGCCCCGAAGGTGCCCGTACTGGAGACTAAAAGCCGATAAGCCCACAATGACATGCAAACACATTTCTAAGACATGCATTATCAACATATACATATGATCAACACATTCTCAACATCTCCAACACATAAGAAAGACATAGAAAGACTTCAAGAGCGTCCACCTGACTTGTGAACCCAACTGCGAACCCAACATAACCCAACTGCGATTCTAGATGATTCTAGTTACCCAGCATAGGAACACGGGACAACTCCCAGCAGCTTCCAGCACCAACCTCCTCCATCTTCCGTGCCAAGATGTCATCTCTGGCAGCCTACAGCTGGGGATGGTCCGGCCCAGTCGCCACAATGTGTCGAGGGGTCCTCTTGGGAGGTTGAAAGGGATGAAAGGGGTCCATTTACAAAATAGAATAAATATAAAAATATATAATTCATATAGAAAGATAAATAAAGGATCGGCTGGGCGACAGCTACCAAGAAGACAAATGACAAACACCTCCCTTGAGAGAAACACTTGACAACTTGGACGTCATTTTCGTCACAGCTGGCGCAAAAGTTTTTGTCACGTGCAGCAGGTTTCTAATTTTCTACACTTGCCAGAATAATACAATGCGGCCACTGACTAGGGACCAAAAAAACAAGTTGTTGTTTTCGTTTGACCGTTTGATGATATCAATGTCCGAGAATGCAGCGTTTGAGAACAAATGTGAGCACCTTCACCAATAACTTAAGTACTTGGTATTAAACCTGTTCGTCATCACTATTGACAGATCCAAGTGGTGCAAGCTTCATCATCTTCAGGATACCACCAGACACCCAAAGAAACCTCCAGGTTTTGCAGCTCTTGTCTTCGCCGTTCAATCTCCTCTCTCTGAGCATCAGCCTCTCAACCAGGTGGTAAGATGATGGCGATGGATCTTCAAACATCACAAACTGATAAATATGTTACTACATGTTCAAATATTGCCCAATACAATCATTTAGCCAAACACAATTGTCACTAGATGGGTAAAAATGCATAAAATGGATGAACCAACAATAGACTATCATTTGCGTGGGAAACTCTTCGTAGCTAATTGGCTCACCATTAATACTTATATAGATTGCTATTGCATAGCTCCTAACAGCTCCCTCCTAACCACAGTCGTGCAACGGAGCTTTGGAACGTCTTGGACCATCTTGGACCATGACCCCACCTCAGCAGCCAAGCGTGCAGCCTCTTGTTTTCGCTCCTTGTGCCAGCACATCCAGGCGCATGGGGGGAGAAAACGGAGCACGGTTTGGATAAATTTGGAACAGTATGGTGCAGTTGGTGCAGTCCTCCTGCAGCTGTTGTTTTTGCTTCGCTTCTTTCTCATTCAGCTCCTGATGTCCAAACATGAGGATCTCAGGATCTCTCCCGTGTTTGCAGCCGTCCATCTAACTTATTATGCGGTCAATGAAACGAAGCTTATATAAATATGGTTAAATCGGTTAAATATGGTTCAATAATATTCAGGAACTCAATGGCACTAGGTAGTGTGCAAAAAGGGTGGGCTCCCATGGGTGGGGAGCTTGAGCGGTTAAAAGCCAAGCCAATCTCATTCCTAAGTGGCACAGGAACTCAATGGCACTGTTTCACACCTGCGGGGTGTTGCTCTGTGAAACTGTTCAGCTCTGTTTAGCTGAAACTTCTTTGGCCAATCTCCCACTGTACCCAGCATCACCAAAGCCTAGGCCAAACGCTCTCTGGAATGCAGCTCCTTTTGAAGAAGATGACTTTCTCTAGGATGTCTGGGAATGCCCTGCAGAGATCATTGACGCGGCTCAAGCTGTTGTCTGTCATTCTTGAAGTAAAAGTTGCAACAGCTGTCTCTTGCAGATATATTTCCAGCACCTTGGATGAAACCCATCGACCCTTCCTTCGCACGTATTCAGAATCTTCCGTAACACTCAACCAGTATGTGGCTCCTCCTGGGCGAAGGCTCCCAAGAGTATATGGCACCTCATTGTTGGGTCCAGCGCCAAGGCCAAGTGCAAGTTGAAGTGTGGTGAACCTCTTCCTCAAAGCCTGAGGTGAATGATTCCACAGTGCATCAGAAGGGGCCAAGCGGCCAAAAACAGCAGTCAAAAGGCTCACGATGTCACACGGATCAATTCGTGCAGACTGATGTCTGGCAGCTCTTCCTCTAGTTTTGGGAAGCCTGATTTTCAGCAAAGCATGTTGTATCCCTGGAGCAGCATCACGCGGTAGTATCAGATCTGCACGCTTAGCAGCGAAAACTTCACCAATACGTAGAAGCCCTGTCCAAGCCAGAGCTAATGTTGCTGCTTCGCGGGACCAACCCCACAACAGTGCAAGGCTAACTGCTGCAATCAAAATGGACTGGGGTAACGCCGCATGGTGCTGGTGCGGCTCATCAACAACCCAATTGAAAGCCAGGTCCCACGCCGACGCCAAATGCCTGCGCAACGCAGGACGTCGGCCTGCCACAGCATTAATTGTTTCAGAAAACTTCCCGTAGCTCCTGCCAGCGTTGTACATCTCCTTGCCATAGGAGACGAGAGCTTCTGAAACAAACTCGGCATCGAGGGTTCTAGCGTCAAGCAGCTCATGCAAATTTGTGCGCAGATTTTCTGCTAGCCATGCATCAAAGGCTCCTAGCAAAACTTCACGTCTGTTTCTAGTGCTCTGAAGAAGCACCCTGTCGGCTTGCAGTTGCACTCCGGCTCGCCTCTCAGCACGTGAGGCATCATCTCTTCCAGCAGGTTGCAAAGGCATGGCTTCACACAGCAAGAGAAGCACGAAAAGGGCAACTAAAAGGAGTGGGTTAACCCTGTTAGTTTTTGGGGCTACATTACAGCTCCAGGTGCCACAACCGACAAAAGTCCAGACGATGGTGAGGGAGAGGAGGCTCAGGACAGTAAATCCAAATCCAAAGTCAGAGACAGCGGAGAGGAAAGTCCAAAATCCATCGGGAAAAAGTGGAGAGCAGAAAGAGGAAGCTTCAAATCCAAAGGCTTCGACAGGGGAGAGCATGGTGACTGCTAATAGATAGAGCCGAATCCAACCAGCAGAAGCTCTCGAGAACTGACGAGAATGGAGAGCAGCGACCTCATCATCAGAGAGAAAATCCAAGACCGAGTGGACAGCAGGAGTAGGCAGGTCTCTGTCTCTAGTTGGGGCATCAGAGGTGTTCAGCCTCGTAGGTGCAAATCCAAGAGAGGGATGTAGGTTCCCAGCGACTGTCAAGGCACATGACTTGAGCAAGGAAGGTCGTAAGGCCAAAGCTGATGACCTCCCTTTTGCATGGGCTCCCTTTGCAACTCTGGAGTCAAGTAGCGCTGTGAACCTGCAATCACCTCCTCTGAAGACAAGCTCCTTCAAGAGCAGCTCATAGGACCTGCTCTCAAGCACATTGATGTGTGCTGGCTTGTTCCACTCCCAGGAAGCTCCAACTGTCCAACCTCCCTGGTTGAGCACGTCATTGAGGACAACACTTTCAAGGCATGTTGGGTGGCCATCATCATCGTCAATGGCTGAGAGCGCGTCCAAGGCTGCCACAAAGTGGGAGGCAAGGAAGTCGGCAAGCTCAGGGTGGTAAATTGCACTTGCCTTCGTGTACTTCCCCTGGATACGCACGTGACTGTGCCCTCCTTGGCAGCGAACATTCATGGCCTTCATGTCTAAGCCATGTCCCAAAAGTCGAAAGGGCTTTCTATGGATGCTCCCAAACCTGCAGCTGTCGATGATCGCCTCCTCAAATCCAATGCTCATCAGAAAAGCCCAAAAGCTCAACCATGCCATCTTTGAGAGGTGAGGGGTCTCAAGCAAAGAAGGAGCTGAGAATCTCCACGCAAACCACAAAATTGCAAAGCACCTAAAGGCCAGGAGGTTGCCAATGTAGGTCTTCCTCTCAGTTCTGTCAAACCCCAATGGTTGCTGATATGAACGTGAGGCTGGGTGCTGCGCAGGGGAGAATGTGGTGCACGGTGGCTCGCAAGCCAGGCTTCTAAATCTCTTCTCGCTGATCATCTGGAAAATCCAATTGAGAAGTTTTGGGCTCTCCATGTCATGGTGGGGACTTGAGGCCAGATCAATTGGGGCACATACTCTAAGACCTCGTGCTGCAACCGCCTTGGAGAGTGTGCCGGACCCACCGCAAATCTCAACAAAGTCAAAAGCAAAGTCCAAAACCTTCGGAGGGTCACCAAAATCCATCGGCACTGCTTCATGGTCTGTGTCTTCTCCAAGGCCTCTGAGGATTGCCCTCGTAGGAGGGTCGAGCATCGTGTAAGTGCCCTTCTTGTCGCCACCCAGCCAAATGGTTTCAGCAAGAGGCTGATCAACAGTCTTCTCTGTGAAAGCCCCTTTTGCATTCGAGGAGTCCGCGGCAAAAACTTCAGAGCAGTAGGGCACTGAAACATCAGTGGCTGCAAAAAGTCCAAAAACAGCAGCCAAAACGAGCTCCTCTGCAGTTCTCCTATCAAGCCCAACAACTTCCCTGCCCTCCTCAATCCAGTTTCCAGCAGCTCTAGACGCAAGGCTTCTAGAAACGCAGGGCAGCTCCGCAATGGCAAGGGACAACATACTCATAGGTATCCTCTTGGAAAGAGGTGCAGCGACAGAGACTATTCCAGCATCACGCAGCCTCTTGCACGAAAGAACCTCAGCTCCAATGATCTTGAAGTTCTCTTCACCACGCACTGTCTTTTCATCAGAACCAATGATGGCCTCATGCTTGTAAGCTTTCTCAGCTTGCTCAAGGAGGCCAACTGACTTTGCAAGGTGATTCGGCACAGCGCTGAGCTCAGTGGAGACGCTGAAGAAATCATCTATCACTAAACCTTGCCAAAGAGGAGGCCTGGGAAAAACATGGTGTCGGTAGATCGTGGTGGTCTCATCCAACAGGCCCCATCGTTTCAAAAGTTCAGTGTGGCTTGACAAGGCATACTCGACGCCCAAATGATCTCCCTCAAAAAGGCTCTTGAAACCAAAACGCACTGCAGATATGCCTTTTTCGGCCAGGATGCAGCGTGGAGGTAGGCCAAGGCGGTCTCCATGCCTCTCTCTAGAGGTCGGTGCACTGACTACGCCAATCATGTCGGCCCACGGTTTCATCTCCTTGGCCTCATCAGCTGCAAAAGAAAACGGGACTATGTTGGAAACTGCCCGCTCACGAGTGACCCTTGCCTGGTGGTAGAAGTCCTTCCGGTCACTTGCACAACCAACAAGCTTCATGCCCCTAGGGCAATGCAGTGATGTCACATTGATGCCCGAAGGAAGATAGGCTGAAGGCCCTCGGGGATGATAGTCAGCTCCATTAACCCAGCGTCTGTCACCAATCTGCCTGTCATTGATCTCATTCTTGTGGGCATTGAAGACCCTGCAGGGAAGCCCAAATGAGCTGTTCTCAGGGAAAGCAGCCAAAAGTCCACGGCTATCCCAAATCTTTGCAAGCTTCAGGTACTCCTGCTTTTTCTCCCGCTTGATGTCAGGACCAGCCCAAGAGACTGGTTCATGCGTGGCCAAAATGGCCGGGTCTTGGAAAGGAAGCCAAAGTGTGTCTTCCAAAAACTCTTGCATATCCCAGTTGCCTGACCCTGTGATCTTCAAACGACTAGCATCTAAGGAGCGATATGGATTGGTGGGTGAAAACTTCTCCACAACCTGGAACTTGTGCTCCTCAGATATCACACCAAACTTTCGCAAGGGCAAAGGTGAAGTCTCAGATGCCCCTGAGTAATGGTCAGGGTTGAAGGCAACTTCTGAGCTGGCAAAACGCTCAAGCTCAACCAATCTTGCTATGAATTCAAAACCAGATCTTCCCGGGGGTAGTGGATGCTCTCCAGGTTGATCACACGCAGTCAAAAGCGACCTCAAACGAACATAAACTAGGGACCCCTTAGGGTATGTGGGGGGGGACCTTTCCATTTTCCTTTTTAAGGTGGGGTTGCCTACTCCTGTCCAATCCTGATCCTGGCTTTGGAGACCAAGAATGCCTAAACAAGCCTAAA
>Ga0126342_10012517_pt1 | contig 15124 bp, 21 predicted proteins | sample Cyp1metagenome_FD_92528 | JGI IMG/M metagenome (GOLD analysis project Ga0126342, IMG submission 92528) | Coral microbial communities from Lord Howe Island, Old Settlement Bay, Australia - Cyphastrea 1 metagenome | ecosystem: Host-associated > Invertebrates > Cnidaria > Coral ...
AATATAATAATATATAATATAATATATAATATATTATATAATATAATATATAATATAATATATAATATAATATATAATATAATATATAATATAATATATAATATAATATATAATATATAATATATTATATAATATAATATATAATATAATATATAATATAATATATAATATAATATATAATATAATATATAACATAATATATAATATAAATATAATATAACATATAATATCATATATATTACAGTATATATATAGTTTAATTATATATTATATTATCAAGCAATTTCAGTTCGGAGCATCTTTGCCAAAGACTTGATTTGGTAAGCTCTATGTGGCACCCGGGAAGGCTTCAAGCAATGCGTGCAAGCTACTGCTCGTGGTGGTGGTGGTGGTGAAAGTGGTACTGGTGGAACTCGTGAAAGAAGTGAGGGTTCGAGTTGTGGTCTGTGATGTACGTGGACGTGTAGTCGTGGCAGGGATGGTTGTTACGACCTGGTTGTGTCAGTCTGGAATGTGCAGCAATATCATCAATATAACATTGTGTCAGTCCTTACTAAATTGGATGGACTGCAACAGAGTCAGACAACAGCTGTTCAATGTGCGGCACCGTGCGCTGGACTCTGCTACTTTACCATATCGACAATAGATACTAAGAACCTCCAAGAACGTCAACAAAGAGATGACCAAGCACAAGCAGGCCCATCTGACACTGGCCTGTCGGGTAGTCTGGGGCGTATAGAACTTCATGGCTCTGTCTTCAGCCCACTCGGTCAAGTTACCCACATCTTTCAGGAAGAGCAGATCCCCCCTGACAGAAGCATACTGGATGGGACTCTTACATCACAACAATTCACAACACATAGACTTTCACTTCAGTATTGCGCCTGTCGTAGCCCATATGAAGTCCAGCAAAGACATTCATCCGCCCCTCCAGTGTAAACGCTTCATCTTCAATGAATTCAGCCACCAAAGCGTCGTCAAAGCGCGGGATGAAAGGCATGGCTGTGATGCCAGAGTCCTCGACCACATGGTAGACCTGAAGCCATAATTACCAAGACGAAGACAACTTCAAAGCACAAGAAAAACAGAAAACAGCAAGAGGAAAACAAAGAGATTGCATGATAGCTGAGGCAGAATATGGCAGACTTGCAGTAGTGCCAAACAAGAATATGAGCACAGGTTGAGAACATCAAAACAACTCTCAAATAGATTCAGATGGACCAGTGAAGCTCAAGACTGCCAACTTTGTGTACATGCCTTTGCCTCTTAGCTCTGGCGTCCCATGTTCAAAATGCCAGGTGACCCATGTACCATCCGGCATGTATGAGACACAAACGAAGGGATCTTGCCGTTCTAATGGCTCCACTGGGTGCGCAGAAAACCTTGGCTGAAGATATTTGTGGCAGCTTCAGGACCTTTGCATTGGGATAAGATGGGATAAGGACTGTCTCGAACTGCTTTTTTTCCCATAGGTTCATCCCCAAAATCGCTTTAGCATACAAGTCCATCTGCATGATTTTGCCGACAGTTGCTGTCCTCTTGGCCAAGCCACATGACAAAGCTTCGTCTCGCTCGCGCTGCCAGAGAAGTGCTGCATCGCACTCTGCCAGGCCATGTCCAGGTTGGGATTTGATGCCTCCATGGAATTCAGCTGAAGTGACGAAGTGACGAAGTCACAGCTCGGGAAGAATACATCGGTGAGTGAATTGAGTGAATTGATACTGAATAGTTACCAGTTGCCAGCGACAAGACCAAATTTGTTAATGAAGCAAATAGCTACATCCCCCTTGTACGAGCACCATCCAAAGAGTCCATGCAACACAAACTGGAGAAGCTTGTAGTACTAAGAAACAAAACAAAGAAGGTGCTCTTCAGATTTTAAACTCATCACATCTCATCACATCTTTCCAGTTGTGAAATACAGTTTGTGAATGCGATAAGTTGAAACATATGGAACAATTAATTAAATGAACAATTCTTGTGACAGTGATATCAAATATATTACTAATCTGATTCATTGAGATTCTAATGGAAGATATGGAAGCCATATGGAAGCTGGGATCAACCTGTAAAACACATGCTTTACATTCAGCTGCTTCTGACGAGGCACGTGAGAAAGTTTCGCCGCTTCTGACAGCTGGCGAAGCCACAGCGCAGCTCTGCCACCGGTCGGAAATGCGAACCCAAAACGCGCAGCCGAGTGCTGTGTCCATCCACAACCTGACACTGGTTCAAGCACCAGCTCCAATCCACGGAACAACCACGGCTAATACACGGTGAATAGACCTCTAGGCAATTCATGGCGATTCTATATGATTCTATATTATATGTCCTTTTCATTGTACATTTATATATGCATTTATATGATATAAATATGCATTTATATGAATTTATAATAATTTATATGCAGTTTACATTCACCTGTACGTGTAGGTCATCAGAAGATAAGTATCAACTGCATCCAATAAAGGCCGACCTTCGCTTAACTTCGCTTCCTGCCTCACGAGGATGAACTTCAAAGAGGTCCAGCGGCTCCACGTACTCCTTATGCGACAGATCGTTTGACTCAAAAAGACACAGTAGAATGATATATATATATATTATATATTATATATGATATGAATTGATATGAATATATATATATATATATATGATATGAATTGATATGAATATATATATATGATAGGAATTGATATGATATGATGATATGATGATCAAAGCCAAACAAAACATAAATTCCACTCCAGAAAGGGAGACTCATTGGAGTTGACATCAAAAGTGAGCACCACCATTTTTTGCGAAAGGCGCCAGTGCCTATATGTGGTGCCAGAAGCCTAATCATAACTACATTCATGAAGCCACCAGCATCACCCAGTCATAGTGGGCATCATGCAAGACTAGCATTCAAACTTCAAACACATTCAAATGCACTGCCATCCATTGCAATCCATTGCCATCCATTGCAATCCAAGCTTCCAATTCCAACATGCCTTGGTGTCTCACTGTCAGTTCACCAAAAGCATCCTCATGCATCAGAAAGACGCGTCCAAAGCCGACTGTGCGACTTGGTGAAAAGCACCGTAGCTCCATGGGAGAGATTCGGCGGGCTCGGTCAACCTCCAGCACGCCTTCAAAGCCACACCTGGGTCCGTAAGAACCCACAAGAGTATATCTGTCCAAAGAGTATACTAGTTCATTCCAAAAAGATACAAATGATACAGTTCGTTAAAAAAAAAAAAACTGTTCCTAATTTATCCTGGCATGTTGGCCGCTACTTATTGGCTATTGGGAAATGTTGCTAGTTCTTGTCCCAGAACGAAACATGAATGATGGATCTCAAAGACCATCAGGCTTCAAATCATGTGCGAGTCTTGAAACCTGAAGCATGAACAGGATTGAAAAGGAGTACTGACCCAACAAGAAGGTCACCAAGCCAGCTTCCAAGGCTAAAGTATGCCAAAAAAGAGCTGAGCGATGCTTTCCTTGTGGCTCAACAAAAATCTCAAGGTGGATGGCGGAGGGATGAGTGATTTTTTTGGGTGGTTGAGGGATGGTAGTTTCTGACTTGCTACTGGTAGCCTTGGCCGCCTTGGCCGCCTTGGCCGCCTTGGCCGCCGTGGCCCTTTCGGCTTGTTTCACTATGTTTCACTATGTTTCACTATGTTTCACTATGTTTCACTATGTTTCACTGCCTGGGCGCCACAGGTCATCTCCGGGAAAATCGCCATAGATGGACAGCTCTGCCCCACCATCGACATGAACCAAGTTGGGATTGATCCCTGCCAACATGTTGGCCTCGGATCGGAGACCTTTGACATCCGACATCCGACAATACATATTAATACACATTAATACACATTAATACACATTAATACACTAGTCAGTCATTGCAAGTAATTTTTCCAGTGAACTCGTTAAGATCCGTGTTGCAGATCGATCCCGTTGCTGTCAAGACACATTGGTGTTGTATTGAATCCGAAAGCCGGTGACCATCTCGTCGACCATCTGTTGCTCACCACAAGGTTCAACCTGGTCAAAAAAGAAGATGGTCTGCTTGCCATCAATGGTGGAAGTGTCTAAGGCAACAGATCGCTGATACAAAAGTGCATTCAAATGATTTTTAACGAGTCGAAGCTGTTTCAACAAAGCTGACAAGAAGACATACCATTTTTGACACGCTAGCTTTAGAAGGATGAACACTGCTGGCAAGCTAGGTTGATCCTGTCTGGAAAATTGGTAGCACAGATGAAACCAAAAGCACGGCTTTTCCAGGGAGATGTATAATTATACTGTATACAATAGTACAATAACTTCCTGAGTGATTCTCCAGAAAATGTCTGCTCCTGCACCCTGCAAATGCTAAATTCCCAGCCTCATTGATGCACAAAGGAGGAGGTGGAACTGTATCACTTTGGTTGCTGATGGTAGTACCTGACAGACAATGGCTCTTTCATGTTCCCGGATATTTCATTCTCCACAGGACTTCCAAAAGGCCGTTTCCCGCTTTACCATGCTTTACATGGGTCAGCGGTCCCTGGCCTGGACTGATGGTCTCACTTTGGTTCATCTGGTCCTTCAGCAATGGGTTGATAAGTTGTGTTTTTTTTTTGCAATTTGTGCGAACTCAAGATGAAGAGCAAATTGAGCGTTGCATCTTGACAAATTGCTGTGAAATAGTTGCGCCAACAACGTAAGTCCTCCATTGAGCGATTGATGCACCGAGTACGTTCCTGCCATGGCGAGCTTATTTGCTCTGTGCATGACAAAACTCAACACAAAAATACCAAGGGCGATGCTTAGGAACAAGGCCAGAGTCTTTCAAGGATATTCATATTGGAAGCAAGAGCTACTTGCGATGTGATGGCGACCCTACTTGCAGTCCAAGTGAGGGAGTGTGAGGGCTGCCAAGCTCCAAACAACAGTGCATCAACAGCGCATTCATCCAATTGATATAGATTGATATTATTCTCTATCATTACTTATTACTCTACAATACAGCTTTTCCCTCCAGGCCCTGATAAAGCACCTCTCTGGGAATGATTGGAACGTTGGAGACCTGGGCCAATTCAGTGACCCTGGCCACATCAGTGAATTAGATATCATCTCAATCATCTCATGGTGACAGTGGTGAAGAGTATGGAGATCGGCCCAAAGTATGGAGCTTTGCTGATTGAAATATATCGTCCAGTCGTCCAGGTAAGTCGAAGCTTGAGGTTGCGGCGTCAACTTCAGAAGTGAAAAGGAATGTCAGGTTGTTGGGCAAGGCGTTGTATTCCCGCTCCCTTGGGTGGAAAGGCCAGTATGCAGCACGCAACTGGTACTCAAGACCCCAATGAAATGAGCATGTCCACACGCCTGGACTGTATTGAAACATATTGAAACATATTGAAACATATTGAAACATATTGAAACATATTGAAACATATTGAAACATCAAGAGTACCAATTGTGGACCGATGCATCTTGAGCTGGGCCACGTCAGACTGCAACGAAGCATATTTTGAGAAGTTTGGATCGCAGGGAACAAGACCTCGAGTCGAATCCGACATCTCGGCAGACTGTCACGGTCAGGTTCCGGTCCTGCGGTCCTGGTTCTCTCCAGTCGAGTTCTCCACACACTTTTAACACCAAATTGAGGAAATTGCCTTGAAATCCCATGAAATCCCCACCAAGTTTTGGGCCAAAGTTTGGTTGGCCAACTCCATGATACATTGAGGCCTTGGATTCAGTACACACACAAATACGCAGAATCCGGACAAGGACTGCAGGACAAAAAATTCAAGGGCCCTCAACACCAGCAAGGTGTTTAAGCTTCCACGCTCCAATGAGGGGTGCAAATGCCGACCTTGTGCATGCAAACCACGTCGTCCAGCGTTGCCTGCATATTTAATTAGGCAGCTTGGACAATGGCACTCATTTCATCTTCGCCTTCTGAAAGCATTCAGATGAACTGTAGGCATCGAAAGGTGCAAGACATGCATCAAAGTCAGTCAGGAGCGATACGCACAAAATGAACACCCACAAAACAATACAACTTCGATGCACCGTAGCACTGAGGTGATAAACATGAACATGTATTATAAAAAGTATTTATATGACATTGCGCGTGTATGCAAGATATTGCAAGATTTCATAAGATTTCTGAGTTCGAAAGCACGACTCAAGCCAGATTTAGCAGCCTGCTGGCCAAGCCATTGACACTGTGGGTGCCGGAAAGATAGCAATTCCTTAGATGCTGTAGGTCATTGATGGTCATTGTAGGTCGCTGAAGCAGCTTTTAAGCGACATTCCTACGCGGTGCTCGTGCCGAGAGACGGCTGTGCCAGTGAAGGAAGCGAGGCCGAGGAGACATTCGATCTGCTAAACCCAACCTGGCAAATGCAACTGCTGTTGAAGGTAAATAAGGTAAGAGTTTGAAACTGAGATGGGTTATGAAATGGTTATGATGGGTTCCCAAATGTTCCCAATCAAGAATCGTCATGATATTTTCTTGAGCCTTGACTTCTTGCCGTTTGAAGATGCAACAGGCATCGAACATGCCAAGCTTGACTCCACGTAGACATTGGACAAAAGCTGGTCTTGTCCTGGCTGTCTCAGCATTTCCAAGCCACCACGTTACTCGCAAAACAGCAGCAATCCTGGTGGGACAACAGGACGGCCATGGCCAACACGTGGAAACCACCCTGAGTGACACAGTGACAGAAGTTCTCTGGTCCGGATTCTGGGCATTGTTTTCGAGCTTGTTCAAGAAACGGCAACGAAGACTTGCTTGACATGATAGAATCCAAGAATTGATCCATCAAATAAGCGTGAATCGTCCGGTGTCACAGTCGAATCTAGTTGTTCAGCATGCACTTGGCTCCTTCGACTTATCAGTAGCAGGTGCATTTATCATCAACTGTCTGAATCTGTTTGATTTCTCCCTTTTTCACCACTCAGTGCTGAACGTGCCAAGCCAGCTTCCGACGTAGCAAGCAAGCGCAAGAAAAGGATCCTGGTCTTGATGCTGATCTGTGGGAAGGGTAGCATTTGAATCGTTATCCCAGTCGATGTCCATTGTCAGGATATATATATATATATATGATCCATATTGGTTTGAATGCTGTCAACAGTTGCTTCAAATGTACTGCGGTGGGTCAAGGAAGGTGGCAGTACAAGTATAATTAATAACCGGGATCGCTTTTGTCAGAGATTGATTTGCCTTGGAACGAATTCGATCTGCGACAGCAGTTTGTCAATATCGAGTAGGAATCCAATGAACAAGCAAGGCATACCTATATATGTATAACCAAGACAAGACAGTTGCTATATGTTGCTATGGTGCATGCATATATATATATATATATTACACATATATATATATATGATATGTATATATATATATACATATAACATATAAATGGTATATGTGCATGCTCTGAAATTCAATGACAATTGGGTTGCCCGTGTCACGAACCTGTCGCAAGAGCTCTGGCTGCAAAGACTCCAAGCAAAGGCAGCCGCTTCGGAGAAAGCCTGGCGTACCTTGGCACTGCGCAAAGGAAACAATGACGAACCAAGGACAAACTCATTGTATCATATCTATTCATATCTTATCTTTATCGAATTTAGATTTATAGCAACTTCAGTAAGTCTTTGTATGTCATCGTACATATGTTACATCCATACCCACTGCCTTCATCGACTTCCTCCCGCCATCTGCTGCGCATGTGAAACATTGTGAAACTGGTGAAGGGACATCTCAGTCGAATGTCAAAATTCAAGGTTTGCCATTTCCTCAAGTTGTGTCCTAATGTCCTAACAGCCTCCGTTTCCACCGCCCATCGATCCTCCTGCTCCACGATGTAGCTGTAGTTCAATGGGCTCGACTCAAACGCTGCAAAGAAGTCTTTGATCTGACAAGGGCCAGCCGAAGATGCGCAAAGTCGCAGCAAACACCGCAACACCGTAACGCCACATGTGCAAATGAGATCAAATGGGTTTGTCTGAAAATAGTGTACCCCTACACCCAATGGTTAATGATCATTATCCCTACTAAATGGCTATAATTGGGGGTATACCCCATTTTCAGACATACCCAAATCAGATTCCACAGGAAGTTTCTTGCCAGACTGTCATGGAGCCTTGCGACATGGCGCGCCTTTGGGACGTGGCAGCTGGCGAGGCTGTCATTGACAGGATCCAGGAAGGCTTTCGTGTCGAAGTACACCATGCTTCCAGGATCCACTTCTCTTCTCCTGGCAAATGTTCTTTGAAAGGAAATCACCAAGATGTGTGTTTTGAATGTGTTTTTTCATGCCAAGATCTTCAATTCATTTCAACCTAAAAAGTCTGAATGACACACAGCGACAGGCGAAAATCACACAGCGACAGAACATCATTGCGTTACTCTGGCCGTCTCTGGCCTTAGCTTGTCCAGTTGGTCCAACAAACGTCGCTCTTCGCCCAGGAGGTCCGGCAAATCTTAGAGCGCTTCAGGTGCTTCATGTCGGCAATGACACAAGTCAAAATGGCGTAGCCATTTCAGGGATCACTATGGATTAATCATGATTAATCATGATCATGCGATTAATCATTTTGAATCATTACCCATTTTGACCCATCTCCCAAGTCTAGTTCATTGAGTCTCGTTGAATCAATGGATGTGAATTCTTGCAGCAGCTTTGGGGCTTTCACTGGTCGAACTGTCAGGCGTAACCTTGCCGGTCATGTTCTCGAAACACCAGCCTGAAACGAAGTCAAGCAAACAATGACACCTTAATTCTCAAGTCACGCAGTGGTGAGGAATCAGGGAAAGCTTGATGGAAGTGGGAATTCTTACAATGAACTTCGGACAGTCATGGTGTGCCACACCATGCCACAGGCTGTCACAAGAGCCCCAACACTTTTCTGTCGGTCTTGTCATGGAAACATTGCTGGGAAATGCTGGGAGGCCTTGGTAGTCCTCGTTGATTCCATCACGCAGTGTGTCGCTCAAAAACCTCAACGCGCTGAGGAAAAACAAGCAGGTAATCTGTGGACAAATTGACAAAAGCCGGCAATATTTCAATCATTGATGGAATCTGGAGTATCTTATCATATCTTATCATATCTTATCTTTGTTCGATCTACTGGAGTTCCTCACTTTCATGGAGAAAAATCACCAAGCTGGCCTCTCCATCAGCGTGAAGACGGCATCAGGACACTTCAGCGCCTAAGCATGGATCCAATTTGATCTTTACTCAACTGCAACCGGACAAAAAACTGCCAACCGCTACAAACAGGCTATGATATGCTATCTGCTTTGACTATCTATTTCATCAGTGACTGGTTCAAATTGACCATCCAAGAGTAATCAACAGCCTCTTATTATGCTGTAACAGTTTGTTGTGTAGCAAATTTTGGTGAGGCAATAAAGCAGTCTAGTATAGTCTATATAGAGGAGTCTAATATCTAATGAAATCAACACAAAGAAGCAAGTAGACTCTGCCGGCGATAGAATGCATGGCACCATGCTATCATATGCTATCCAATCCTGAGCCAATCCTGATAGGATCATTTCCAAATATTTCCAATCTCCAGCCTCCACAGCAGTTCGCAAAGGTGGGCCTTCCGAGATGAACGCAGACTTCAACAACTGTCACCTGTCGTCACCTGTCGTCCCACCATCTCGCAAATGTTCAAATGTACTCCACCTGATTCACACTCCGCGTTCAGGTCGATGCTGAACCTGGGCAACTTCCAGCATTTCAAGGACTCAAATGAGCTATGACACTTGATGTGGCATCCGAGCAGCGTGCAAGTAGCACTTTCTGAAGAATAGTCATCAACATTTTTTTCAAGGCAAGCAGTTCAGCCATGTTTGGCCTCCCCTTTTCCCTGGTTTCCCTTTACAATCTTTACACGAAAATGGTGCAAACTTGGTGTGGCATGCCCTGAGCACTTCACCACTGAGGTGGCTGTTCTGGAGCCTGCAACAGGCACTGTAATGGATTCTCCGAAACAGCCACACCGTCGTGTCCTGAAAGAATCACCCACAATTTATCCAACAAGTTTGATGCCATGGCGGCCATGGCGGCCATGGTGGCCATGGCAGATTCGTTTAAGACTCGTGCCATTGAATAATTCCACCATCGAGGTCGAGACTCATTCTCGCCTGAGTGTGCTGGGCCGTCAATGGTCAGTCTTGGGGGTCTTCAAGGGTCTTCCAGTGAAACATGCTTTTGGTCGGTCAGGCTACGTGCTTTCAAGAACACCTTTGCGATACTGTAGCACGTGGCAGCTTTTGTACTGCCGTACTGACCAATCCTACGTCCGCTGACAATAGCCAGCACCGCTCCAGGAAGCCAGCTGGTATCATTCAAGAAGTCGTCGCCTTTGTGGAAAAAGCTCCAAGAGGGAAGAGTCAGAACCAGACACATCCAAATACATCTAAACACCTTTTTCAAAGTTTCATAATTGTTTATGTACTGGATCCCCTGGTGGAGGACACGTGTGGCATTTCAATTCCGTATGCGGTATGCGTAAATTGCATCCTGGTGCTACCCACTTTAACGAGCCGGTCCAGCGGCTTTTCAGATTTCTTCCGGGTCGTTTACATTTGGGGTTCCAGTACTGAGGAGCTAACTGTCATCAGTCATATTGCTGTCTGAAAGACTGGACCTCAGAGCATCTTGGAGGTCCAGATTTCAGGAATTTCGGCCCTGCGCAAGCTTCACAACTTGAAGTAGGGAACTACACGCGGAAAGAATTTGTAAAGGGTTTACCTAGAAAATCCTAGAAATATGGCATGCTCCACAAGAAGTCCTGTCGCATGTCTCGTAGATTCATAGATTGTAGAGCTTATCGGTAAATCCAATCCCTTGCATGCCCCAGCCTGCACTTTTCAAACAATCTTGACTGAATACGTCTGAACCATTTGATTCAATCCAAGATCGCCACAGCCGCCTTGAATCCGAGACTTCCTCCGATCCTGGTAATTCGGTGTGATGGGATCAAAGGCACCATCACCATCCAAGATCCAAAAAGATCCAATAAGATCTAAATAAGATCCAATAAGCATTTCCAGCATTTCCAGAGATTCACCATGGTGTTCGGTCTCCTTGCCCATGCTAAGCATGATGCAGTTCCTACCCCCTGAATCCTCAAATCCTCTGAAAAACTGGGAGGCTTGCGGTTAGCGGGGAAACATGCCATCTCCTTGGATCGCCTCGCAGTGTGGAAAACATTGGAAAACTACAACATGAATATTATGAATTAAGAAGAAGCACGTTGAACTCCTCTCATTTGCTCTCTTCTTTTTTTGTTGAACCAAGGGAGTTAGTGCAAGTACCGGATCAGTGTATACATATCAACATAATAATCACACTAATAAGAAGATATTCTTGATATGTAAAAATATCAGGTAAACATATCATAATGTAAAATCATATACACACATATACGTAAACATATCATTCTCTGCTCACGTTTGAGAAACAACTCACGGCCATGACCTGTCAGCGAAAGCAGCCGCACCTTATGAGTTGCAGCCACTTCTCCAAGTGCATCTGCAGCCAGTCGAATGGCTCCTCGCATCGCCAAACGGATCGCACGGATCGCACGGATCACGTGTCCAACCATCACCCATCTATACATCATTATATCATTATTATGCATTGGTAGAATATGCCAGTCTGTATATGAATGTATATTATATATATACTATAGATCTATTGTAATCAGTCTATAGATGTCTATAATTTAATAGCTATACCTGTATGTGAGCATGTGTGCCGGATCTTGCATGTATCATAGGTCAATTAATCACAAAGTTAGTCCGTCAGTACACAACAAATCCGGAGAAACTCAACATGTGTGGGGTGACAATGCCGGTGACATTCATTGATGCTAAGGATCACTACTTTTGGTTTGTGACCAGTTTCTTTACAGCGCCTTGGAAGCACTTGCCCAAAAGCGGCATTGCCTCAGCTTTGACGGATGTTTATACAGGACTGCAAGGTCAGCTATATAAGTTACATATATATATATATATATTAATCATATATAATATACTATATACACAGTATAAATAGCAGCCTGGAATAATCATTAACTCATTAACTACTCTGTTCAAGGATCTGCTGACAGGCTCAGCAGCCAATCTGCCACAACGAGGATGAGACAATCGATGGCTTCGCAAAGGCGCCAAATGATAACCTGAATGGTTCCCTTGCGGTTTTAGATGGTTCCAAGGCTGAAAGGTCTGAAAGCAGATCAGGTCGTTCATGTTCAAAAAAGATCTGCGTTCGTTTAGCAATGCACAAACGAAAAAAAAGGGATATAAACAATGAACGTCTTGTCGAATTTTATGCTCGACCTATTGACCTCGCCCAGTCTCGCCTAGAACCGCCGCGGGCATTCTGGAACCCTCCACAAAGACCCGTGGAGAGATGCTGATGGTGGACGGTTCCACCTCACAGCGTTGGAAGAAGTTTGGCGACAAGATGCGACCAGCCAATGAACATATCAGGAAATTCTCAGGATATGTCAGAGGAAAACATGGCTCAAAAATCGAGCAATCACTGCAGTTCGGACGCAAACATCGAGCAATGTTTGGCTAAACACGAAAACAGCTTGAATATACTGTCCTGCCAATCAAGGCATGTCCGGGTCTAAAAGTCAGCTTGTAAAATCGTGTAAACACAATTTGAAACCAAGGTGCCAAAATGATCCAAAATGAGCAAACTTGGTACCAAGTTTGAGGTTTCTTGTGCCAAAGGTTAAATCTTGGGCATCTTGGGCATCTTGGGCATCTTGGGCATCTTGGGCATCTTGGGCATCTTGGGCATCTTGGGCTTCGACCACAAGCTGCAAAGAACGTGTAATCAGGATCTCCTGTTTCCTGTCCATGACCTTGCTGGTTGCAGAATGATCGATTTACAAATGTCTATACATTAAATCTATATAAATGTCAAAAGATGTAAAGCTATAACATATATAAAGATATTATACGTATAGTTGTAATTAATTATAACAGGCAGTCACGAGTATGCCACGAGTCGCATGAAGCATACACAAAAAGTGGACTGGCAACTTGACAAAAACCTACGAAACCAACGCTACTTAATTCGTCTTATAATTCATAGTTAATTGTCGAGACTACTTTCATGTCACCATATGTCACCTGAAGGGTGCACTCAGCTCATGGTGGCAAACTCAAGCTGGTGTGGGTCTTCACAGACCGCGGCAACTTGGAAGCTGAGTCGAGAACCAAGTGGACTGTGACGAATCCAGGATCCTCAAGAGCTTGGTCCAAAGCTCAAAACCAGGACAGCTTCATCGAGCTTCAATGGTCAGCCTATATCAGCCTATGTCAGCCTGCTGCCCATTGCTGCCGAGTATCCAGATCAGGCACATCGCACTCCAACATCTCTGATTCTGCTTGCTGCCTCAAGCTTTATATTAATGCTTTATATAAATGTACACAAAAAGCCCCACCAACAAGCAACAAACTGCTTGTGTGTGCCGATTTTTCCGCATTTGTTCATGGATTTATGCCATGAGCATGACTGCATTTCTGACGCTGAAACAGAGTCATACAAGTCTCTTCCATCGCTTAGCATCATCCATCGTCCTCTCAGATGTCTTCAGATGTCTTCAGATTGCAACCAAAGGGCATGGTCATTCTGGCAACCACGAGTTTTGCACCAGTGCCTGGGTGGGAAATGTGGAGACGTCAACAAATTCTTCCAAAACCATGGACAGAAGCAGTGCAGCCTTGAAAAATCTTGAAATATCTTGAACAACTTGAAACAACAATCTGAAAGGCAAACAGCCAGGTGTTTGCTGTGCCTTCCAAGCTTTGCCCACCAAAGCGGCACAGCAACGGTTCCTGCCACTGCCGGATCCGGTCTCCCAAAACGGATCCGGTCTACGCATGAGTGGGGGTAATATTGCGTAATCCAACTTGCGGTAGATCAGGCCCAACGAAACGTGAGTATTTCGATGGGGAGTTTTGGGACTCAAACCAACCTGCAAATGGCAATATTATATATATATATATATATATATGTTTTTAGATAAATATGGTACGCATACATCGCTGTGCAGTGAAGTTGCTATCTCTCAGTGGGTCGAGTGGGTAGCCGAAGTTGGCGCGGAAATTGTTGGGCGTCCCACCTTGCGAGCGAAGTTGCTGAAGCGTGCTCCACTGATGTGCAGCTTCTGACCTCCGCAAGCAGTCTGCTGATCGGTGATAAAGTACTTAACCATGCAAATCAGCCAAAGGAAACTTTCGTGACTCAAAAACACTATGAAAACACTATGAAATAGTCAGGAGTTTGACATTTTTGACATTTCTCCAATTTATGCGGTCACTGTTTGGGTCGTGTAGATTCGGTCTGCAGAAGTACGACTGTACGACAGTAGCCATTCAAATTTGCACCTGTCTGGTAAGCGTACAGGATGACTGGCCTGGCCTTGGGTCAGCAACTCATCAATTCCAAATCCGAATCTGAATACACATCATGTTTACACATCTATAGACTAGATTTGACTATAGATTTGACATAGATTTGAAATAGATTGACTAGATGATACTAGAACTAACTAACTATCTTGAACTGACTTTCTTATCTTTCTTATACTTTCTTGCTGTCTGCAGATGTTAATAAAAACATTGCAAAACCATGCATCCAACTCAGCTTCGAACCCAATGCACTGCAGTAGTTCTGATGAACTCAAACATCTTCTCACTCCATTGCTTGTCCAACCTGGCGACTGAACGGCACCGGCGCGAGACGAATCAAGGCCATATTAGGCGGCCATATGGCGGCCATATTCCATGACATTTGATGTTAGTTCACTACTTTGAACATCTTTAAACTAGAAACCTTCCAATTTGCATAGAAAGGGACTCAAAAGTTGCGCTGAAACCATGAAACATAATAATATTCAATAGGGATCAGAGCATCAAGGTGCAACAATGGCATTAACTGCATTAACATTATATTAACATATAATTTAATGTTCACTCCCCATGGTGGTTGCAGCAACTCTTATTTTCCAATGACGACGGCCTCCCAAAGGTGAGTGCCGGCCCCAGCTCTTCTATCAAGATAGAGCCAGGGCAACTCCCCTAACTAAAGTTTAATTAGGGGGAGGA
>Ga0126342_10012518_pt1 | contig 15124 bp, 21 predicted proteins | sample Cyp1metagenome_FD_92528 | JGI IMG/M metagenome (GOLD analysis project Ga0126342, IMG submission 92528) | Coral microbial communities from Lord Howe Island, Old Settlement Bay, Australia - Cyphastrea 1 metagenome | ecosystem: Host-associated > Invertebrates > Cnidaria > Coral ...
CCACCGCAGTCTGGACAGCACCCTGCACAGCACCCTGCACAGCACCCTGCTCAAAAGTTCGCCACCGAAGACCCCACCTTTGAGAAGTAAGAACCCCTATAGCTTGCCAGCTATCTGGGGAAATAGGGTATCGGTATAAGTGGGTGGTCCCTTACCGGTGAAAGTTTTCACACAAATTTGAACATCCCATGTCCAATCCGTACTACTTCAATTTTCTGCTAATTTTGTTGGTTACTCAGATGAATCGATGCAACTACTCTAGAATGGTTCCCCCCCCACGGCAGGGCGATGCGTAAACACGTGACTGGACTTGCCCGATGGTCACATGAATGAGCCAGGCATGGCAAAACAACAAGTTCACCCGCGTAAACACACGCTAAATTTCGCTAAATGAAGCAATATTTATTTCTAAAACACCATTTTCTATCTCATGCAACTGCTCCACAGAAACTCAACACATGTTGGGGCGACTTTCCCCGGAAGTCCCCGCAACTAAACGCAAGATTTTGGATCGGGCGGGGTACAGTAAGTTCACTATAAGCGAAGATAAGCGAAGATAAGCTTGCCACAAAATGCTGTGCAAAGGGTGGCCCCAATAGTGGTGAGTGTCCTGAGATATGAAAAGCATGAAACCAAATGCGTGTGCATTGCCAACGTCTTTAAAGCCGTGTGCTGTATCTTGTCCCATATCTCGTCATGTGCTGCCGGAGAATCTTTGAAGGCGCTGACTACAAGGTTTGCATGAATGGCACTGTTTGTTTCCAACACAACAAAGGGACAGAACGCATTCCTGCAACGGCCGACAAAAGATCGAACTATATTCAAGTTTTCACTCAATGAGCTCCACTTTGCTCAGCCATCGCTTGGACTGCATACATTCAACTTCTGCAACGATCGCAATCCGAACCCCTCTGCTGCATTCACGTGTGATCCAAGCGAACCTACTGCCCTGGGTTTGTCCTGCTGATTCCGTTGCAATCGCAATGCTCCATTGGATGGTGGGTCTTCCTTGGATTGTGCGGAACGAAGCCCTGCATCTTTTCACCTTGCAATGAATCACGAGGAGTGCTCCTCACAGTCAGGTGCCATAATCCAACATCGCAAGTTTCGCACGTTTCAATCCTTGACATTTGAAAAAAGATTTGATCATATTCTAACCAAGGATCCAAACATCGTTGGAGCAGGCGGAAGTCTTTGGCATAAACTCGGAAATCATTCCCCCGGCTCTGCCCAGTTGGTGGTTGTGGGGGCTCCACATTCACCAAGCCGCCAGACAAAAGGACCTCACACTGTGCCAGGGGCAAAGGATAAGCATCCATAAAGCAGTACAAAGAAAGAGGAGCTATTGAGATGAGAAGATGCAGCCAAAACTAAATCCAATCGACAAATGGGGAGCACACTTGCACAAGGCTCCTACGAGACGCTACTCTTGGAACCTTCAGCAGTCATAATTCTCAAAAATATTGAAGGTAATGCTTCAAAAAACTGCTTGCTTCATCTGAGCAGCCCAGGTGAGAACGCCCAATGAATAGAGATCTGCACCTGGCACGTGTGCCACCCTAATGTAAAGATGGTTCAAAACGATCGTCGAGACCCGCGTTCAATCATTATCATAGAATCCATGTGAATAGAAAATGTGCTTGGCACTCTGCCAGTCACTAAACATGTTTTTCAGTTTCAAACCTATGAATGCATTTTGTTTGTTCTGGAGAGCTTTGGGGAGCAGCTTTAGAAACCAGCTTTGGGATGCTAAAAAAACATCTGAGAAATCACCTGATTTGATTGATGAAATCCTTGCGACCCACGGCACGGTGGTCGTAGTTCCGTTGTAAGATGACCTCTGGTGCCACGTAGCCCGGGCTCCCAGCGGGGATGCCGAAAGACCAGGTGCCGCTGGAGCCTTCCACACCGAAGCGACCAAACCCGAAATCCGTCAACTTGGCCACGCCTCGGTCACCTGCGAAACCGACACGGAAAGAGATCAAGAGACATGAAGATATGACATGTATGACATGAAATGTTGTGTAAGCATCATTCTATGCTGTGAATATGATGACAGAATGTGGTTTTGCAAAATCCAAAAATGACGGAATCACTTCGAGGCACTGATCACCACGTTGTCAGGCTTCAAGTCTCTGAGCAGCGTATCCATGCGCAAATGCATATGTTCCAATCCCAGGAAGACTTGGGCGATCCAGGCCACTGCTGGGCCGGGGGCCTTGTACCTTCCGCGCCCGAGAAGGTTGCGGGTCCTCAGCGAGAAGAATGTTGCGGAAAAGGCAATGCATTTTGGATTGTCCAGATGTATCCAAAATTTGAATGTCCAGCTTTCAACCTCAACTTCCTCCTTGGCCGTCAAGCAAAGCAGTCTGCCACAACGTGTCACAAAAAAAGTGCTCAAAATCATGCACTGAAGCTGCAGTAGCGGTTTGGCACGGCTTGGCACGGATACGAATCTTTCACTGCAACACAAGCAACGTCACAACAAGCAACGCCACAATTGTTTGCAAACTGAGCTGGTCTTAAAGACATTTTCGCCATTTCTGCCACTGCGAGACTTGCATGGCATATCCAATAGAAGCGAGTGTTGAAGGAAGGAATGTCGATAAAACACAAGGAAAGAGGGTCCGCAAAGAGTGTTTTGTACAAACCCCAAGCCACAAGCATGGCAGAATCTAAGTTTTGCCCAATAGAAAGCACTGCGCAGCACAACATTAGGAACATAGTGAATAGTGGCCAAAGGATAACGTTGGGAAGGCAATGGTTTGACACCCAGCATTGTTGTCCAATTCTTGAAGACATGGCCTAACATGTTAGGGATCCCCAAACCATTTGGACAAGGACTGCAGTTATCGTTTTGCCCACCACAGCCTGCAACTTGTGTCCAGTGACTGTCTGATCCGTTGCAGCAAGTTCCCCCCAGGGCAGAATTCCATCACCAGCACGTAGAGGCCAGCATCTGCAAAATGTTGCACTGCGAAAAGCTTCACCAAACCTCTGGAGCGCAGAAATCTTAAGCTTCCCTACCAATTATCAACATGATATCTCATACACATTGGCTTGAGTCTACCCACTGGGAGTGGGGCACCCATCACAACCGAAGCCCATACACATCTGACCATGAGGTGCATCACTTCACATTATGTCATGAGAATGTGTGCATCGTCACTGTGCATCATGTATTGCTCCAAGCGACATGGGTGTGGTGTCAGCCGAATCCGATCGCTGACCTCAAACTCCCTCCGACTGACTGCGGTAGTGGTCGGAGCCTCCAGCGCATCCCGTGGCCGTGGCACCGCTAGGTTTTGAATAGTCTGAACAATTCCCGCCATGTTGGTGTGCTTAAATTTCCGAACAGAAGAGAAACTCAAACACTCAAACAAGCCTTCCGCAGTACCCAGGGCTGGGTGGTCGTTCCCCACTCACTGGCCTCGCAAATATTCTTCACAGCGTAGAGTTTGTCGTTGCCTTCGTCCATTGCACACCAAACCTGTAGAGATTCATCTCATGGGTTGGCCAAGTTTTTGTCAAAAAGGATCAGGCAATATTTTCAGCCGTGGCCTGTGCGATCCTGCAAGAGGGCATCCAAACATTCATGAGAGTTTTGACGAGCAGAACCTCCCAGAACTTGTTGATATGACTGACCATAGGTTCTGCATCACGCGCTTTAACTGCAATGCTTCCAATCAAACAATCATTAGGATTTGCCCAGACTTTTGAAAGGCGCCATCTGGAAATTGGACCGAATTTGAAACAACACAGACACCCCGTATAACATTTAACACGACGGATTGTGCTTGTGTACGCCATCCCGATAAGGCACGACCCTCTCGGCCAAGAAACAACACCATAGCTCCCTTGGCCCAGGATAGCAGCTCCAATCTCTGGGATTCTCCGAAAAATGCCTCAGTTCTGGACATGGCGGCACCATAAAAGGCATCTGCTTAAGAACAAAATATCATCAAGAGTTGAGGAGCTCAGGGCTCAGGCTGCAAAAATCTCCAAAAGGTCAAATTCAACAGTCCACTTCCACAAGGCGTTCCTGGCAGGTCACAGCCTCGAATGTAGGAGGATGAACAGCCTCTGTTGCGCATGGCGGTCTCCATCGTCATGGACATTTCCTTCCACGTTGGAATGATCTGCTTGGTGCTTGCTGACACGGGGACCTGGCGGCATCTTGGATCTGGGCTTGTTCCTGTGCTTTGTGAAAGGAAATCAAACAAGCAACTCAAAGATATTCAACCGGCAACTAGTTGCTTGAGTAAGTCAATCATCAGAGTTGGCGGCCAAATTCAAAGCAGTCCAAAAATTGACGGGACTGCTGGTGGACTTTGGGCACAAGAAAACAATGTGCATGTTATCTTGATTCATTGGATATTATTGGAATAATTGGATTATGCGCTCACAATCCCATTCAAGTTTTTTTTGACTCCCAATTCTATTTCACACGATTTCACATGTCATTTAGTTTCATGACATCCTTGGACTCTGAGGTGCCAAGGCGTGGAGACTTGGCGCATCGCCCGTTGGCTCTCGATGGAGGCCCGCCAGGCGGGTGCCTTTGACCGGCACGCGGCGAAACAAACACCTTGTTTCAACTCGAAATAAGTTACAGAAAAAGGCATGTATACATATATATATGTACCATGTATTTCATTTGAATTCTACATATTTCTACATTACTTCAACTTTTTTCTGCAATTGCCGAATCTACAGAAATCATCGGCTGTTTTGCTGGCGTTTCTGTGTTGCTGCGCTGTTGTGCCTCCAGGGATCGTGACCTCACTGGTTTCGGTGGCCTCGCTGATGTCCGTCAGAACGCTTTGGTTCAGCTCCTGCCGCCCAATGGCCATGGCATGCCATGGCACACCGCCGATGCTAGGATGGCAGGGTCTGGCAAGGTCCGAGCCTCTTCAGAGGGCCTCACATCCACCAGGAAGGTGCGACCCAGTGCCTTGACCGTTTCACATGAAATTCAAACAGACCCAAGTGGTGCAAGTGGTGCAAACGGCAATGCCAATATAAAGGATAAATCGGATAAGGAAACATAAGGAAATATCAACTGGATGAGTGGACATCTAAATGTGCTTCGTTGCTCCGCCACAGCAGCTCGCGATGTAGGAGCACAGGCCTGGTGCCATCAACCTCAGCTGCTTCAGCTGCAGCCGCTTCCCCATGTGGAGCTTCCGAGCTCCCATCGACCCCAGCATGTTGACATCGTCACAAGCTGCCGAGATTGTGCCCAGCAACTGGTCATGCTGACTTCTGTCAATGGCAACTTGCACTTGAGGCCAGCCCTCGATATTTTGGATAGGTGCAGCAGCATCCTTGGTAACTGCAGCAAAGAACAGATCTGCCAGTTCAAGACATTCGAAACAGTGGGAGCAGATTAGACGCAAAGACAAGCACGTTTTCGTTCTTGGTGGATCTCAAGGCAAAAGAAACTCGGGCAAACACTTCGAAATCTGCAGTAGGGTTTGGTCTTGACGTTGCTGGATGGGCAACATGTGATCGTATAAAACTACCGCGTTCCATCCAAAATCTTTGGAATTGGCAATTTGTTTAATCTGCGAAAAGCTTTCTTTTTGCTTAACAATTGATGGAAAGACCCATTCTCATCACCACTTCGCGCAGGAAAACTCTAGTACTCTAGTTCACCCAGTGGGCCCCAACTGTCACTTCCTGATTTCGCAACTTTCCAAGCTTCCAATAACGGCGTGCGACAGGACTCCACGGATCTCCTTGGTAGCATGTGTTTTTGCTGACAAAATAACCGTGGCTCAGGACTGGAAATCTGATTTTTTTCTGATGATGTTGAAGTGCTACTTGCTGCGTGAAGTTTTCAACCCCTTCAATGGCGGTGAAACGATGTAAACATCACTGCCCCAAATGAATCCTGCCCACCGATGCCCTTCGCTTCCCGACCGAGTCGCTGCAGCAGTTCGGGGCCAGGCTCCGTAATGGCAATTCTCACCTTGCCAAGGCATGCTACTTCACCAGGCTTGGGCCAACCAAGCCACATACAAGAGCCATTGTCATCCATGGCTAATGAACCCGGTTCACATTTTCGGAATTACCAACGATGCAAAAAAAATCCAAATTGCAGAATGGATACCCGTCCCGTATTGTGGGCTAACAGCCAGCATTGATACTGATATCTTGGTCGTTCCCACATTGTGCAGCAAAACTCTGCACACCCCAAACCTTTTGCTGTGAGACAAGGTCACTTCACGCTGAACTTGGTCGATGGCAGGGTGTGGTTCTGCTTGCATCGCCATCTTCCACCTGGGCACCTTAACCACATCAACACCCATCAAAATTGGTTTCGTGTGTTGAATGCTTTGAAGGAAGCTTCAGGATTCACTTGTCGAGTTGGCCGATCATGCTGGCAGGAAAGGATTCTGAGTTCAGCACATGGTATGCAATGCAGCAACATACCTCCACCCAACCCCTTCGAGCTGCAACTTGCAGCGGGGTCTGATTGGCAGAATCCTGGCTGATGCCAATCATTCTGTGGAAGGAACCCATCCCCAGGAGTGACAACATGTGACAAGCCTCGTCTTACCAGCTCGTCTTACCAGCCCCTGTCCTGAAATACGTAGTTCCAGTAATCCTGAGTTGTGGCCAAAAGGATAGCAGCTAATGTCACCATCTCACCCACACCTGAAGGACAACGTGGTCCCTGGTGGTGCAGCATGCGCGTGAAAGTCGGCGCTTGCGACCACAACCCTTGTTTGGAGAAAAAAACCGCACACACCACTTGGTTCAAACAACAAGTGCGAGCTATTGAAACTATTGAAACTTGATTCCAAAGAAGTTTTCGAATCAGGGCATCTTTCAGATCACTGAATCCTGCTGTGTTCTGCTGTGTTGGCTCCTTTCCTACCCGCATCTCGGCCCATTCCACCGAGGTTCCGAAGCACTTCTTTCGCCTGGCAGGTACTGATTTTCAGCTGGACACCCAGACCATCCTTGAAAGCCGTCAGCGCAAACAAACATTGCAGTATTCAAACTTGGTTCAAGTCTACTTGGATTATGTACTAACCTTTTCACAGCATTTCAACATCTTAACGAATTCAGGCAGTCAGAGCCGGCATGATTCTTAATTTAGTGAAGATGTTTTAAGAAATCTCTTTCCATATGTTAACACATAGTAGTGCGCGTCAGCACACGCAGTTAGCTTCGTCCTCAGTCTGCCGATGCTTGGAAGATATTTTTGGGTTTGCAGGTGGATCAAGATTCCAAGCTGTTTAAATAGGTTTAAATTCTTCTACAGAAATTATCTGTTGATTTGCCAAAAAAGTGTCTCGCCTGCAGCACGTGTTTTGGCCGTCTCCAGCAGAATCTGAACCACCTGGACTCCGCGACAGCCACGAATCTCTTTGCCCAGTACATTATGAAACCGAAACCTTAGAGGTCATGGAGACTCCCTCAATCATTGTGACATGAAGACTGGGTTAATTGATGTTAATTGTACTGTCCTAATTGATTTGGAGCCTTCAAATGCCCATGATACGCTGCGATGTGCAAAGCTGTCCATCGACGACGCAGGGAGATGGTTAACAAGGTACGACACTTCCTGACCAGCTGCAGAGATCGTCAGCCAAAATTTGTTGCTGATTCTGAATCCATAATCTTCACACAATAGCTATGACATGCTACGACTACCACTCCAACTCAACTTACACAGCGTATGCTGCAACTTGGGAAGGTTGTGTTGAAACACCGGATGCATAGCATGGCACATTGTTGTGTCAGCAGCCCTGTGGCACATGGCACTCTGGGCTCCTGTTATCTGGACATCTTCTTACTTCGACTCGAGCACCCTGCTGGACCAGCAGATCGCACACGTCCGCATGGCCCCTGGCGGCCGCCAACATCAGCGGTGTGTTCCCGTCGACGTCAGGACTGTTCCTCAGCAACATCTTGCAACATCATGGAGATCAATGCTTACAATCTGACAGCTTCACCACGCTTCACCTCCCATGTGATGCCATTTTCATTCTCATCTGTTTCAATGAAACCCCAATTTGCTTTGACCATAGCGCACATTTTGGTAGGACCACCTTCGTTTTGTTTCTACTTGGTGTATTCCTGCAAAGTCCACTTCAATTACTGATCTTCTGAAAAAAACACATCCACAAAGGCTTTCAGACATCTGACAATGCATTATCTTGTCATTTCCCTCCGTCCCATGGACCAGGAAATCGTTACTGGAAGGCTCCAACCTCTGCCAAAAGACATCGAGGGTCCAACAATCAGGCATTCTGAACAGCTCCAAGTCATCTGACCAAAGTCCCAAAAAACGCCAAGGGGCACATTCAAACAAATCGCTGCGCTCCGGGTAAGTTCTCGGATGGTTCCCTTCACCTCGTTCTTGGAGCCGTTTTCGCATGCCGAGAAAATGTCCTCAAGATGCGAAGCAAGGCAAAATTTACCACCGAACAGATCGTTTGTTGCCTCTTTTAGAACTCTGCAATGGTTAGATCACTTAAGTTTGACGGCAAGCAAGCTTCTGCAGTGAAACCCTGTTGAAAAATGTTGAAAAACTCAAAGACTGATCGTTGGAGCTTGATTGAATTGGTGTCCATGTCTCATGTCCCTGGTTGAGATGCACTTGGAGATGGCATGAGGATACTTGGTGAACCAACATGGGACTCGGAAATCCACCAAACAAATGTTTGACCATGGCCAAGTTACCGTCATGTTGCTTCGGTGCAACGATCTGGTCGAAAGATAGGCCAGCAGTGGCCAGTAGAGGACACCTTAGCCAGGAAGAAAGATAGACGTGAAACAAACGGAATGTGTAAAGCCAACCATACAATCCGATCAGAGTAGGATTCATGTATGAGAATCCCTAAGATACCACAAATTGCAACCTTGGGTATGGTGTACCGTAGGTTTTCCCACAGTACCAATGATGGTTTTTGGCGCATCTTGGGATACACGACTTTCAAGCACTGCGATGGACTGGTAGTTGGCAGTGGGCTAGAGTTGATCCTCATGATGCACTGAATGCATTTCCAGTGGCTGGCAGACAGGGCAACGATCTTAGCAAGGCCGCAGAAAGGATCAGATGCACCGCATGTTCTCTGTGGTTCGGAATCTGTTTCACTATCATATCATGAACAGCTCTGTCTGCCAAATCCAGGACGAAGTGAATATTTGTTGTGGCCAAGTGCGCCGCATGCGCAAACAAGAAGCTGCTACCAGCAACGTGTCTCACGTCTGCTGGACTATGAGAAAATCAAATTAAACCAACAACTTTTCCCCGCAGCTTCACTTCAAATGCAACCGCTGTATTACTGTGCTGTTGCATCCATGTGTCAATCATGAACCAATGGTGTTTCCAGTTGTCCTCCACGTCCTTCCAAAGACGATCACCCATCCCCAGAAACCTTGGCAATTTGCACGAAACTTCAGTACAGTCGGTGGAGCATCCAACATGGGGTTGGTATAAATTGGTCAAGCGGAATATAATGAGAGCAACTGCCTAATGACACGGAATTTGAGCTCAACTCTTGATGTGACAAGGCTTTAGGCATTTCCAATACTATAAAACGTTCAGGGCTCCGAAAAACAACCATTTTCGTTTTTTTTTCAGAAAAAGGCAAAGCATATGCTGGTTTGCGTAAAGAAATCAAGGATACGTTTCATCACCAAGGGACACCACCAACGGAAGGAGGACGATCTCAGCCGCATGTTTGATGGTCAGCCAGCGAGAGACCAACTTGGCAGCTCGCCGTTTGTTGGGTGCATCGGTGAAGGCAAAGATGTTGGCGAATACCTCGGCTGCGAATCTTCACTGTACAGGAAGTAAACTGAATGTTCATCCCTTGAGTCCGATATGTTGCATCCCGATTATGGTCATACAGGTGGGAACCAGCTGCTTTCCTAATTTCCAAATTTCCCAAGCTTCAACCCAGAATTTTGACCCCTTCCTGGCTTTCAAATTCATCTCGGGCCTATCTCCTAACAAACCCACGCCCAGAAACACAGGGACAGCTGCACAAGATGCGCACCTGGGTTGTAGCGATCAGCTCGAGAATTTCAGTGCTATACACATCAACTGTTTGGATGCTGCTAGAAGCCTTGTGATAGGGCCTTGTGACATCCTTGTAACATTGCAAATGAATCATGGTCCGCATGAACTTTGTAATCTCCAGAACAAGATGTTGCTCATCATCACCCTTACGGCTCCCTAAGAGTGAAAGTTTGGATCTTGGACCTTATCATTTCAGTCATCGACTTGGTTGACTGTAACTCCCAAAATCACCAAGTCTTGGAACTTTAGGAGTCGACATGTGCGAAGTACCAGACAGCCCTGAGCCCGGCACAAACCAAGTGGTCTCAGCACCCCCGAAGACGGTCACGATGAAAGCGGTGAAGCAGAAATCCGCCAGCAAAATGCACCACCACAACCTGGCACTGCCCACAGCTGCTCAGCCTGTGTCTTTAGTGCATGGAACAAAGGAACAAAGGAAGGCTGGAGTGCCAAACTATACCACGAAGGCAACACTTTGTAGAGTCGACCCGGCCCAAGCCCTGCTGTATCAAGAGCACCTCCATTCCTCTTCTTGTCTGGTGGTGACCATGAACCTCACTCAGGTTGAGCGCATGAGTGGCTGCCATGTTTCAAATATGCTGATCTCATTGGGGATGTTCTATATTTGGGATTGCAAATTTGCGGTGGCATCTCTTTCCAATTGCGCCATTCAAACATAGCCATAGTATCTAACATATTTTCCCTAATATTTGTATTATGAAGATACTATTCACATATGTTTTCCCCTGGCTTTAAAAAAAGGGCTGCCAACCCCACCCTTTCGCTGAGGGGCGCCACGAACATGCACACGCGAGAGGTCACCTCACAAGTGCCTCACAGGAACTGGCGTCGTAAAACTGGGTGACTGTTGGCAATTCCTTTCCAAGAATTTTAAAACTTTTTTTTGTTCCTTCGACCGACTTCGACCACCTATTTTTGCACATTCTATTCGTTCACATATCACATTCTATCACCATTATGAACCACTCATCCGCTCAAGATGCACAGCATGCCAAACCGTCAAACCCAGGGACGGAAGAGCACGTGAACCGTCTCGTAGGGCCAGCTGCGCATGCGCTTGGCAATAGCCCGAGAGGTGCAGTAGTCTAGTTCCATGAGACCTGTCAGGGCGAGGAAGGAAAGCCTCCGAAATATGAAATTGTATGAAATGATATATTACATTTATGGATTAACGGGCAAGACTTAGGATTTCACAGTCCGCTGGGACCACAATTCTTGGTCTCCAAAATGGGAGGACTCAGGGTCAACGGTGGACGGCCGCCTAAACCAGTGGAAAGGAAGCAGATGATACCCAAAGCTCCGACGAGAACTCCCTCACCAGTGAATTTCAGCTTCGTGATGGGCCCCGGAGGATTTCCAATCTCAGCCGAACGAAAACACATCCGATGTCCAATGAATCGTGGATGGCCCACAGGACAGTCAGCACCAGCTTTTATTGATTATTTGGGGAAGATCCAATGTTTTTCAGACCAAAAAGAATCAGGCAGAATGGCCAATCGGGCCGGAACAATCGCTTCCAGGACCATAGGTGCCAATCAAGAAACAACATGCCTCCTACAAGATAATAGATGTAATGATGATAAATGGTGATAAATGATGATAAATGACGATAATTGACGATACATGACGATAAATGATGATACATGAAGATAAATGACGATAGTTTGCAACCCCATACAGATGATGAGTGGCTTAGTCAATGCCATTCCTATCACCAAACTTGTGTAATCATGCACCATTTGCCTGCAGTTGTTGCTTGTAGCAAGGCACCTTGACCCCGAGACTCCAGAAAGCATAGAGCAAGACCATCGTTGAGGCGATGCCCTCGAAAAGTCCGTTCACTGCCTCTCCAAAGGTGGAACTAGGAAAAGCATGATGCTGTGAAAGGAGCAACTTTTGTTAAAACTTGGATTTTACATGCGGTGCTGTTGAGAAGGTTCAATGATGGTTGTTGAAGTCATTGACAAAATGCCTGAAGATGTTTGAAGACCAAATCCATAGTGGAAGACAGTTGGGTCCAAAGCTTCTCCCAAGTTTCAGGAGGAAGAGGATTCAAACCTATTGAAAAACACACTTGAAGGGAAGCACATGGAAGCACACTCACTCTGTACGTCTATGAACCCGCCTTGCAGTGATACTTGTTGGGAGGTGCGGCCCCGCGACGGTCCGTGCGGCGCTGCCATGCTGTTTCTGTGATGGGCAGGCTCTGATCTGCATTCCTCTCAGCATATTCCTGTGCACGACAGCAATGTCGACACCTAAAAGAGCCTTTGCCTTGCCTCCCTCTCCGACCTCTACTCCACGTGTTCTTTTCCAAACCAAGTTCTAGTCATCCATTTGCAAAGTAAATCAAAGTAATTGATTTATATCAATCTGAGAAACATGTTTGACCAAACAGAGTTTCCCGCGAGTCTGGGATCATGGATTCTATCAATGTCATCTATCTGAAGGCATCTAAACTCCGTCACCAGGTGCCTCAAAGGCCAGCCAAATGATGACTCCTTGCAGAAATCCCATGGGCACGGTTAACAAGAAGCGAAGACCCTTGGGTCGTTCCTGGCAGAAATCGGGTGACATGAAAAGCTTCTGGGGCGACCCATTTCTTTCTGGTTCGCTCGGTTCACTTGTCGGAATGGATGCAACATGTACACGTGTCCCCATGTAACATCCATGCCTTCAAAGGGAAAAGTCGAGAGCCGGTCTCAGGCATTTCACCTTGGCAATTTGAAAAGAAGATTGTCCCGAGCAGGAGTCTGCAATTGTAGTATTCACACGGCAGGAATTTGGAACTAAACAGCCAACTGCAGGAGATGAACCGCGGCCAATGCGGAAGGCGTTGCACCGGGCCCCGGACAATGCCATGCAGCGTAACTGCAGAAAAAACCAGAGAAAATGAATGGCACCAGGAGAGCTGCGACCTGAGTGTGACAGAATATTTCTGGTTTCGGTGTCGTGTAGCTCACATAGAATCTGCCTACGCCCGAAGGGATTTAACCTCCACTATATTGCCTTATATATCACGGTGACGGTGGTGGGATTTAATCATTTCCATTCTATCATGCTTTAAAGACTAACGGTCATAGTGAACAAAAACTGATGCGCTTCTGACAGTGTACTCTGTGTACTCTGTGATTGTGATATATTTTTTCCTTTCATCTCCTTCTCCTTGTGAAATGTCTTCAGAATGCGAAAATGGATGTAAATGGCAGCCCATTTCGCAGCTGAGGGCATGAGGAGGTCAAGTCCATCCGAAGAGCAGAAATGGCGCAGCCGAAATTCCACTGGGTTTATCATCATTTTTATCATGATGAAACTTGCCATTCATATAGCTATATATAGCTATAGGGAACATGAGGTAATCATCCCCACCAAGACAATACCAATAATATCAATCATATTTTAAAATTAAATATTTTTAAATGATTTCAGCTTCAGCGACAAAGAAATAGTCGTGCGTGTGCACAAAGATCAGCATGGCCGCAATCTCGGCACCAAAGGCCACCAAATGGATACTGACGAAGAACAGCAGCCGTCGCCGGGTGAAGGGATCCTCCAAGCGCCGGCGCACCAAGCGCGCGTCCAGCGTGATGTCCTCCATCTTTTACGACGAGAGGAGAAAAAACAGCGACGTTTTTTTTGGTAGAAACTTCTCTTTTGTTTGTTTCAAAATGGGCTGGTTGCGCTTTCAACTTTTGGAAAACAATAACAAGGCCTCTTTAGGGTGCAAAGGTAAAGGTCAAGTTCTGGAACCAAACGTCTCAAAGGTTGACGTTGTTCTGATTGCCATCTTGAGCTCATGTGCCCACAGCTTGAGCAATAAGTGGCTGAACGATCAGCATGCTGCTGCCCTGAGGGACCCTGCCCAGAACAAAATTTCATTCAAACTTGACTGGTGTTAAACGATGTCCTTGGTGGTATGGAGACATCCCAACAAAACCCCGAAAGCATCTCTCACAACCACTCTACATGCTCCGCATTTGAATGAAATCACTACACCTACGCACCTGATTGGCAAGCATACTTTGTAACCTACAGGACTCTTCAATAAATTTGTTCATTCCAAGGCTTTTTTACAAAGCAGTCATTCCAAAACCAGGCATCTGCCCTTGAGGTTCAGGCTGCGCGGCCGTGCCACGTCGTCCACCCCATCGGTGAGAACCCACAACGTACCTGAAACACTTTTCTCAACCCCAGGAAAGCTTTCCTGGCAGGAATCTGCATGCTTTCTCCCATGGATCGGGATAATCCAGAATTCCCAAACCGGATTTGGAAGCCAATCAACTAATCAACTTGCTGGTTTTCCCCAATGGGCCAGCATCATGGAGACCCATGGGCCTCTTGGGAAATCATCCAGATCTGTCCCCGGGCACTCGAGGGGTCCCAAGTCCATGGTCATGTCATCTAAGGCGATCCAGATCCTTGAAATCAAATCACCAGTTGGAAGGAAAGGATAGATATGTATCTAAATCTACACATAACAAAGATATATGCAATATGTCTCTCTATATCTAAAATAGTATGATATGTACAATTATATTTGTATCTATATCTTGATATATATATATAATATGCATGTATATATGTATATATGTATATATGTATATATGGATATATGTATATATGGATATATGGATATATGTATATATGTATATATGTATATGTATATGTGTATGTATATGTATATGTATATGTATATGCGTATGTATGTATGTGTATATGTATATGTAATGTAGTGCAATGCAATGTAATGTACTGTAATGTATGATGTATGTATGTTTGTCGAAGGAAGTTTAGAAGTCAAACTTCCGACAATATGGAGAGATGAAAAGCAGAGCAGGGCAGAGGCACAGAGAAGAGGAAGATTGGAAGAGAGAAGATCAGAAGAGAAAGAGTAAGAGGACAGAAGATACAGATGCGCGAAAAGGTAGGAAAGTTGCGAAACACTGTGTTTTTCCAATGATTTGTGGCTCAGGAGGGTCGAAAAGTAGGCTCGCTAAAGCGGCGGGTGCGGAGCCAGCTGGCCACAGGAGCGATGAAAAATTGCACGCCGTTGTGGCG
>Ga0126342_10012519_pt1 | contig 15123 bp, 8 predicted proteins | sample Cyp1metagenome_FD_92528 | JGI IMG/M metagenome (GOLD analysis project Ga0126342, IMG submission 92528) | Coral microbial communities from Lord Howe Island, Old Settlement Bay, Australia - Cyphastrea 1 metagenome | ecosystem: Host-associated > Invertebrates > Cnidaria > Coral ...
TTTTCCAAAAACACCAGCCAATTTCCACATCATTTTGTGCATGCTGAACAAAAAACGCTTAATGCCTCCCACACGAAATGAACTTTAAGTGGACCTGATGATGATGAAATTGTGCAAAACGCATGTACGGAAAACGGCGCGACGGGATGTTTTTGCATTATCATAGTTTTGTATTTTCATTTCTTTGTGTTTTCATCATCATCCTCATCATCCTCATCATCACCATCATCATCATCATCCTATAATCATATATCATATACCATTGAAACCAACTAATGAAAACATCATGATCAGCTCTTAGTGTCAAATATTCCATGATTCACAGCCAGTTTTTTCCCCACCTGCAGAGGCGAAAAAGCCCAGCTCGTCTTTCAGCGCGGCTTTGAAGCGATTCAGCGGCACCTGCTCTAAGTTCTCCCGGTCCTGTGGGGTAGCCGCGCGAGGTAATTCTTAATGGAGAAAACATATAAAACCAGGCTTTCGTGTAGATGTTCCAGCCAAGATCATGGAAATTTGAGGAAACACATCTCATAACATATATAGATCTTTGAACCTAATAATGTAACATCATATGCTTTTTATTTTTCAAACATATTATTGTGCTGAATCCGACCCAACATTGTCTACTTCAACATAACCAATAGGCTGGGATTGTACATTGTACATGTATGTGTATTTTTTTGATCACCCATTGAAAGTAACAGTCTCACACTCCAGCAGCCCAATACCCTGCAAATCATCTGCAATGTTCACCAATTTTGTGACTCTAAAGATGGCCTGCAGGATTTACTTGAATTCCCAAACAACATATAAAATCATATAAAACTATTTCAATCAATCACAATCAATCAGAGCTTTGTTTCTCCACTGGCAGAAGCTCTGTCCCCGAAAAAATGTTTGACACAGCGTCAATCAAGGGCCAAATCTTCTGCAGTCGTCCGCGTGCGAATGGAAACTCTCCTTGGCACCAAAGGGATCAATGCTCATGTCACCGTGCGAAACAAGGTAGGTGTTGCCCTCGCTGCCATGATAGGTGGTTGATATCATATCATGTACCCTCCGGTAATCAAATATGGATAAATATGGCATATGAATGCATATGATGTATCCCTGACTGAAGGCTTTTTTGACATGATGGTCGTGGATCTTGAGCAACCTAAATATATCCAAATATCATAAATATCTCAGTAAATATCTCAGTAAATATCTCAGTCCTGCGGTGGGCAAAACACAGAGAACATCTCCCCGAATGACCACGTTTGTGACTAGCAATTCAGTTGGATCATCCAGAAATATCCACGTAAACGGCATGACAACCGGCGCCACGTTATGTGTGTCTTTTCCCTCCCAATTGTCCCTGGCCACCTCAGATATGTGAAATGTATTGAAATGTGGTAAAGAGTACTCACCCATTTTTTCCCCCTATATGTGGCTACTAGTGGTTATCATTTACCTATGGGTTGGAGCATGACTTTCCGGGCCCCAGGGTCGATGCAGAAAGAGGGCAAAATCCTCCAATTGCTGCAGCACTTCCTTCTGCAAATCCATCATTGTTGACCATTCCTGTGCCAAGGAGAGGCTGTTCTACGCTTTCTATTAAGGGAACCATGGTTGAGAAGAACATAAGTTGGATGATCCCTGAATTTCCCGACATGAGTAACAAATGGGGCACCCATGAATCATGTCAACATCTTTCTGGGCTGACCAACCTGGAAACAGCCCCAGGTAGCCCCCAATCAAACCGCCCCAGGCTGGTTGCAACCCATCCCCGCCCAAAAAATGGGCGTTGATTTTTTATTATTCCACGCAGTCCTTGTTGTTGTTCGAACATGTGCAACCATCAACTGCAGTCATAAAGCCTGTTGAAATCATGTTCATCTTCCCATGTTTCCTACAAACGTCAATCCTAGGGTGTTTATAGTATTTCATCGAATTCCATCAATTTTCATCAGTTTTTTCCGCAACAACAAGCACCGGTGCCACCCCAAGAGGACGACGCCGACGCAGCAAACGCTTGGCGATGCTTGGCGCCTTGCGGCTGATGCTGCCGCTGCTGTCGGGGTCCAAGTAGCGAAAGACCTTCTGCGTCAGCGGCACCGCCTGGAGACCTCTGGGGATGACCGTGCGTTTTGTGACCGTGCCTGGTGACCTGGTGACCTCGCAGAACACAACATGGAGAATCGCTAAACACCGAAGGACATGGGGTGTCCCATTGTTTGATCACAGATCAAAGATGATCATCCCAGCATGGTGTCAGCGTTGAGACGTAGCGACGTACATCGATGTACATCCACTGTATAGTGGGCTACTATAAATCTGGATAAACTATATATTATATATATTTATATATATTATGTAACTAATCTGAATTAAGGCCATTTGGGGATGATTCCCCCATACATTCACCATCATTTCACCTACCCCAGCGACGTCACAGTCACATGTAGCAACGATATCATGATGATATCATGCTCGCGTGGGTGGCTTACTCGGCCAACATGTGGTGTCCAATGTCTTCAGTATATCTAATCTATACTTTGTCTACCTGGAATCTGCTGGATAAAATCTGAAACATGTTGGTTCATCAGTGGGTTAAAGCCCTCATGACTCATGTCTCACATCACCCAAGAGAAAAGGGCATATCTCATCACCAGCAAATACGCCAGAAAGTGATGTCCAAAATGGTCCAAAATCCTCAAAACAGGACGTTTACCAACCCCCATTGGGAAGCTATGAAAGCACCATGGCCCAATGGCATCCACCTTGGAACTCCTTGTAGCCCATTCGCTGCACACGCTCCGTGAGTTCTTTCTTGTTGATGACGCCGTTGCCATTGACACCATCGATGAAGGTAAAGGCCTGGGCCAAGCAGCATGGCGGTTGGATCGATTTTCAGCAACTTGAACATACTTGAACACTAAAATTAGAACTTAGGATAACTCAAGTATATAGTATACATATGTTTTACAAACACAGAATTTATGGGTCACCCACCAAGTGCACAGGGCCCATTTTCTGTTTGTAGCTTACAGAAAATTTCGAGAGCTACGCCGCTACGCGTCTGCAGGTTTCAGCGCCTGAAACGGTAAGGAATTGGACCATTGGACATTCATAGTATGCCTTAGCTGGCCTTAACGTAGGGAAATAGCTTCAAAAGGCTCCAAAACGGAACATGATGATTGTCCTATTTTGAGACGAAGACAAGTATGTCAAGGATCCCTGTTTCCTCGGCTTTCTTGGTATGATCACGATAACGCCTTGTTGGAAGTTGGAATCTCCATAATTAGGGACATGTACATAACATAGCATACTCATGTATGTCACAAAATTCGCATAGATTTCAATGACTTCATACATTCATATATACTTTTTGTTACATTTCGTATATTGTGCAAGTTCAAGAACTCATCGCCCTCCGAGTTCATCTGCTCGCAGCTGAACTTCCCCTGTTCAGCCGCTCGCCTGATCGAAATCCTTGAAGCGCCGCAGCAAGAGCCTCGCGATCTGACTTCTGTAGACCGAATGGCACCACAGTTTTCACAATGGAGTTGCAACATATGAAATGATATAAAACTAAATAATATATTATATGTGATTATATATATATATATATCATATGGAGGTTGATAATGGTTGATTCCCCAAGTCAGATGATATCAATGATATCAGCAGCTAGTTTGAACGTCCTTTGTAACCAGCCCTTTGGCCGACAGTTAAGTAGGTCAAGTACCGGTTTTGACTACCACTTAGGTCATCCTGTACTGAACGTGTGACCAAGACAAGCCTGTCATGTTCCAATTGTTGCAGTTTCTGGCTGCGCCTCCTTTTCTTGACCTGGTTTTAACATGTAAAGTGGTCAATTTTCCTATTGCACAAGCAAGGGAAGGGACCATGCAACACTCAGTACTCACCGACAAACAAAACAGCCATGAACCCCTCCAAGGGATGCCAAGGGGCTGGAGGAACTGAGTCACCTAGCAGACGGCCATTCTGAATGGATCACCCGGACTTTTCACCAATTTTTCCACCAATTTTTCACCAATGGCTAACCAACATCCTTGTCTCGGATGAGAATCATCTCAATTTGGGGATGGATTTTGGAGATCGAACTGCCCAAAATTGGGGGATTCAACCGTCCCAGTCAAGGATGCGCAGCATTTCTTTAGTACAGTAGCAGTTTTAAGTAACGTCTAGTAACGATTTGACAAGTTCTAAAACCATATTTCAAATGAGTTCAATAGTTTACAATTTCCTTAAAAGTCTACATACATGAAAGAGTCGGATCGTCTAAACATCCATGAACCAGAGGCTCTTGGTGGTTTCAACCCATGTCAATGAGATTTTCTGTCGTCAAGCGGCAGCCAGGTTATTAAAAAGAAACGGAACATCAAACATAATTCAAACCAATATCTTGGAGTGTGTTGGTGGGTTACATCCCATGTGTAGAAGTAGTTTAGGGCAAACAAATAAACCATTGATCTGAAAATCATTGTTGACCATCCTCTTCTCTTCCTTATTTGGTGATTTTTGTTTGTATCCATTCATTCACATCCTCAAGATTGTTGTTCCTTTGCCATATGCTCAATGGAATACTTACCAAAAATTACCCCTCGTAAATCATAAAAAAATCTAGCTGCAAAAACATATACTGTATACTATAGATTCCCATACTGTATGGAATGTCAAACCCGGATAAACAAAATCTGGCTGATTAGACAATCGGGGAGGCGGGTGAACAAAAAGGAACCCTTGATAGAGGTAAAGTAGTTTATAATGAATTATTAAGCTGTGGTTTATGGCAAATCTACCTGCATTTGGATGCGAACACATAAATGACAAACATGCACCACCGCAATTAACCACTTACTAGGGGGTGCAGTTCCATTTCACATCTGGGTGCCATAGTTCTACCATGTTCTCCCAATATATGAAAAGTCCCAGCTGGAGATAGTTTTCCACCCCACAATTTCCCAGAACAATATCCGATAACTATCCAATATAATTGTACCATACATAGTCAGTTATCCCATAAAATCATTGTGTGCAAACATTTGGTCAAACTCAGGCACCCCAAGACCATTTTCTGGGCTAAAATTGGTCATCACACATAATCCTTCCATATTTTGGTCATCCCATCCTTGCACCAATCGTTTGCCAAAATGTGGTAAACCATGCTAAACCGCCGGAAACCATCTCCAATCGAGCTCTATCATGAAGGGTATATCATGGTATATCCCTAGGAATGGGATGATTTTTATTGTGAGCCCAAGTTCTGTTTGGTCAATGGGATGGTCCATGGCATTGGGTATCCGGCCGACATCACACACATGTTTTTTTGCTGGAAAATCACACGAATCCATGCATTGATGATTTTGCCAGCTCTAACCTCCATGTAAAATCATTTATAGAGATGTTCCATGGTTTTTTGATTGTCAGGGGATAAGCACTTATTACTCATCATTATAAACCACAATTAACCACTACTAAGAATTATTAACCATCATGTTTCCACTGGGATGAAAGTGGTACCGTCTCTCCAAATGTTTCAAGGACGATGTTGGCATGACCCCAGCCTCCACGGGTGCCTCGTTCAAGGAGGACCACCAATTCACATCCTGAAAGCGTGCGATGTCACCGTGGAGGTGATGCTGATGTGTTTCTGTGTATATACACCAGATAGTGTCCGGCACGCGCCAAGGCGGAAGTTTCGAAAATAGGAAATGGCTATAGGAAATCAACGGCCTACTACACGAACATTTTTGAGATGCAGAAACCATGGGCGGTTGTGAAGTTGGGAGGTGCATCAAGGAATGAGGAAATGGTGGTTGAGATGCCAACGAAATGACATGAAACAATCATCAGTGAACCAATGAATCGATGATTTAGAAACACACAAACGCGACGAAGAGTGTTTTCACCGGTGAATTCACACGCTTCCAAAGTGTTCCCAAACTGTTACATTTCCCAACTATTTGAAAACTAGTTGTTGATGATGATGGTGGTGATGATGATGTTGTTGTTGATGATGATGATGATGAACATGATGATGATATTGATGATATTGATGATATTGATGATGTGGTGGTTGACGTGATGATGGGGTTAACATGATGTTGGCATAATGATGTGGTTGACACGATGATGTGGTTGGTATGGACGTGATGGTGTGAATGCTAACCATAACCTTTGTTCATAACTCGGAAGTTTTCAACTAAACTTCCTTTGATAACAACACTTGGTGGCTCATCCAAGTTAGTAAATAGGTTAAACAAAAATCATAAGCCCGGTTTTAAGTGGATTACCTCGACTTATCCCACCAGGAAAAAACAGAAATGTAAACTACTTGATCGTCCAAGGATATGGATGGATGGATAGTTTAGATTAGATTAGATTGGATTATAAATTGGTTAGATTGGATTTAAATTAGATTAGATTAGATTGAATACAATAGCATAGATTAAGGTTAGATTAGAATAGACAGACAGATAGATAGATAGATAGGTAGACAGACAAACAGACAGATAGACAGATAGTCAGCCGCCCTAGAAGTGATAGGCTCTTAGCCATGTGTCTGCATCTGTCTATAATACACAGATCCCAATTCCAGAATGGTGTATTTGAAATAGATGGAAATAGCGTCATGAAATAATTATGTACAATCATATACATTAAATAGTCATAATTTCCTAGGTCATAATTTCCTAGGCGCCACAGAATAACGGTTACGTTTCCAATGTGACGTTTCCGGGGAAATTCCTTTTTTGGAACAGCTGGATCAGACCCGGGGTGTTCCAACGTGTTCCAAGCATCGGTGTGATTGCACTGTAGCTGCCAGTGACCATACTGCTCCTGTCGACAGGATTTCCCTGGATCAAACTGATCCAGTTTAGGCTAATATCGAGGCCCCAGAAACCATGCTTTAATAAACTTTAATATGGGATTTACAGAATGGTTTGGGACAATAAAATGGAGGTGTTTGGAATATTAGGGAGATGGGATTTATATGTCATGTGATAGAATCTGCGGTCCAACAATGTTTCACCCCCTACTTTACAGTTTTTACAGTTTTGCAAACTTCTTGATCTTGACCCATATTAACATGTCACATGTCTCTTGAGTCTTGATCTTCGGTTCCAGCTTGACCCATGTTTCATCCCAGGCGCGCAGAGTTTCTTTCGAGTGGACCAGGATAAAGTGTCCTTACCACCTCTGTAGGTCACCTGCCATTCGGAAATCCCAGCGAAGTTGCAGCCGGGATTGGAATATATGGGACCAAGAAAAATGGAATCCTCATGAATTCTCTAGTTTAGCCGGAGATTCTTGGGCACATTTGGTGCCACTTTGGTGGCAAAGAGGGGCACTAGACAACCCACCCAGTCCGCTAGCATTCCAAAAACAGCATCGGAAGTCCCTTTATACCGGGTCTCGCATCTCAGTGACATCGTTCCAACATGTTCCATCTTCTGAATTTCCCACATGTGCCATGGTCAAAACATGGTAAAGGGATGCAACGGGTTTATCAACTTCCAGCGCATATCCCATACGCCTAATTAAAAAAAAAAAACACCCCCACTTTATGGTCCCACTTATGTATATAGCTTCCGTGCTAAACCATGGTCTATGAGGGTGTTGCATAGGGGGAAGGGATTAGTTCCAGTTCAGTTGATTAGTAAACCATGATATTCCGATTCATATCCCATGAAATCATCATTCTGATGGGGTTTAACTGCATGAAATTACTATTTTTTACATATGTTCCTGTTGAAATCATGGTCAGTGCCCAAGTCCCACGGTGTCGGCCTTGATTCGCCCCGTGGTGGGCACGTTTTCGACGGAACACCAGGAGACGGGAGGCGTCCACTCTGCTGTGCTCAGCAGCACCTTCTCGGCGGAGAGATAGACCTGACCGAAAAAAGCTGCGGGAAGCAGTGCAGCAGGTAGAAAGTGGTTTATAACCCATCTATGCATATATTACAGTTTATAATAATATACAAACATACTATATGTATACATATATATATATATATCATTATGTATATGCATATAGATTACATTACACGTACACTATATATGTATGTATATAATATATATATATATATATATATATAATAGACATAATATATACATATTTTATAAATGTGTATTGTGCTAAAATACCCGGGGTGCTGCAAACGTTTTTTGTGTGGTTGATTTTTGTTGCAACCAAATCCCCATTTAATGGCGTTGTTTGAGGATGTGGCGTTCACCCATCAACTCCCCTGGGTGCACTGACAATGTCCGAAAGGTTATCCATCCGTTCCTTCTCTGCCAGGGACCACATGATGCTCACCACGCGGCGCTGATCATGGCGTGTCAGATCCAAATCGATCTCAGCGCCACGACGAACTCCGGGATTGATCTAGGGAAATTCCCGTCGGCAAGTCACGCACCAACTAAGTTCACATGGTAAAACAATGTAAAATATTGTGGATAAGAAAAACACAGTAATTTGGAGTGTCATTATAATATATGTAAATGTCATTTTTGTTTTCATTTGGTTGGCGGCTTCAACCCCTGAAAAAATATTACGGTAAACTGGGATCATCATTGCAGGTCGAAAGGAAAAAATCACAATGTGTGCAAGCTCCTTGCGCAGTTTTGGCATGGAATCTCGCATCCTTTCAACAACCTGAAATGTTCAATTGAAATGAACTAATTCAGGGCATGTTTCTGCTCCACTAACAAAAAAACAACAACAACTACTACAGTTACTACAGTATCATAAGTATACCCAGCTTTGGGGATGATTTCCTCTATGACTGCAGCCGAAGATCCGCTGTGTCGTCCCTTATTTTTCTACTGCTTGGTTGTGAACGGGATTCCCCTAAAAAAAATGGATTGCAATACTCCAAAAGCCCAATGAAAACATATGGGTGAGATAAAAATCCCGAACTCATCAAGCAACATGGGTAGATCGCACTGCTCAAACTGTTTCCACTTCCCAGCCATCCCATCTACCAGGTGACTGTCCAATGGTCCGGTTGGATGTAGGGAAAGCAGGCCACAAAGCCCATACCTTGCCGGAAGTGCTTCAGCGATCAGATGCCCCCAAAATCATTTCGGATCCCATGACAGCTGAGAATTGGAAGGATACGTTTGTTGGGGAATTCATATATGTATATATATAATTATAATTATAACTATAATTATATATATATATGTATATATATAATTATAGTTATATATATTATATATATACTATTATATACACTATATTAATCCATATTAATCCATGATCAATCCATATGATCGAGTATGATATGTCATATGATGTATCGATGTATCAGACTGGAGATCATCCCCTTTTGTCGCCCATGATCCAATGCCCAGGTCGTCCACTGCTCCGCAAAAGATGGGGCCAATAGGCTTCAATCACTTGCTACCAGGCACATGTCGATGATATCCCATAGCTATTTATCGTTGATGTTAAAGAAAAATATACTTGATCCATTCCCAGACAAGCAAACGTAGTTTTGGCCATGTGCACTTTGTTTATCAGTTTTGGCCTATTTTAGCTGTGAAATAAAAGAGACCCTATTCCCACGTCTTGGTGATCCACAATGTAAACTGTAAAAAAAAATATGCCAATCAATCTATATCAATCTGTACTCTGTTGGTAAATCCTGCCATAAGTGGATCCAGCTCAGCTCATGAGACTTTGCTGCAACAACGACAGTTGGAGGGGATCGAAGCCACAGCCTCAGCTGGCTTCACTGGCATCAAATGGAGTTGTGTCAAAATAGGCTACCCAATTCCATCTCTTGGTTTTTCATCATCATCATCATCATCATCATATACATAATATACATAGTTATACACCAGTGAAACTGCCAATTTTTCATCCTCGTCGCATCAGTCTTCTGAAAAAACGTACGTTTCTCGGGGACGATGGATCTGGATCTGGATCCATGGGAAAGCCATCAGACTTGGAGTGGCAAACGGAACGAATAAATCATCATTACTTAAATTTATCAAAAGTGCCAATGAAAAATGACTATAATTGACATTAATTGACTATATAATTATGAGTATTCTTTAAGGAACAACATCAATTTCAAAAGCTCCGACTTTCTTGGTGGGTCCAAAATGTCAGCTCAGGGCAAACCAAATCAGATGGTTCAATGGACCCCTGATACAAACACGTGAAGATAGGAAACCCTAGCCCTAGCAGAACGTAGCAAAAAAACGATGCGAATGCCCCTCCAATGGTGGGCCAACACTCTGATCAAAGAAAGAATCATAGCGATTCAATCACCATCCACAACAAAGTCAATGAACCAGCAACACTGCTGACAGTGTCTCTACCCAGAACCATCCATCTCCTCAGCATTCCTCAACTCTTCCTGAACTTCAACTTCGAGCAGCGGAAGATCTTCTCATTCTCCATGTCCACCACTCTGAAAAAGAGGATGGCCTAATGACTGCTAGTCAGGATATGTCTTCAAATCACGTCCCGAACTTCAGGCCCTTTCCACCCGAAAGTGGGATTTGACATCCGAAACTCCCAGTGATTGTCTAGTGTTTCATAAATGGGGCTCCTAAAACATCCAATCTGGAAAATCTGGAACATCTAAGCAACATCCTGGAGCAGAATTGGTCTGAAACATCCAGCCCAACTGCAGCTCCAAGATAGTCCAAGTAGCTGCGCACTGAGCTTGAAAGTCATCCTGTCGCCAGGTCCGGCCACAAAACATGGCTGGGAAATCGTCAGACATGGACATCGATGGGAAAATCATCGAAGTAAATCAAGGAAAATCCGGCAAACTATTACCAAAGGTAGCAGCAATTGCCATATTGCATCATGCACCTGCATGATGAATCCCAAAGAAGACTATACTGTGGGGTATGACATTTGGGCTTTGTCTTGTGACCAATTTCCTGCTTGGACTCCGAAATCGGTGCTTTTGACCCATCCCAAAGATGTTAGTCATCTCAACCAATCATCCCATGGTTGAAAAGAAACTTAAGATATGTGAAACTATAAAAACCTTTCCTTGTGTATTCTCTTTTGCGTGGTTGTATTAGGGGCTGTTAAATCCTATAGGAAAACCTCCATATATCGAATGAAATCCCACGGTAACTCCCACTGCTCGACATCGTCCTCAAAGAGGCCCAACAAATGCCGGAGCTGCGTCGCCTGGGATCCCCATGGATCCCCCACAGGAAAATGGGTCAACAACTGTAGCAGCTATGGAACTTCGATTCTCACTATCTCTCTTGATGTGAAAATATGATTCATATGTGTGTACCAGGCCTGAAAAACATTGAAAAACCGGAAGCAAATGTTCTGAGAAGGCGAATCCGACTATTATGTATTTGTGTACCAGGTATTCCCTTGTGGCAATCAAATTCACGACAATTGGAAATCAACAAATAATCCATGTTCCATTCGTGAACTGTCCATGATCTCGTGCAGCAAAGGGTTCATCCCTGAAACTGTCATATGATATATAATGTTACATAAAATAACCATATGACAGTTTCATCCAAATAACCATATCAAAAAACTTTCATAAAATATCATCCATAACCCATCCATTTGATAAACCCATCCTGCGTCCACGGCGGCGCCTTAAGGAAAATCATCCACGAGACGCTGCGCAGCACTTGGAGTCGCAACTTGGTGTCCAGACTGTTGCGCCTTCAATGGCTGCAGTCCCTGGGAAAACCATCGAATTTTCCAGGTAAAAAAAAACGATGGAACAAAATACATGAAATGACAATCTACAGATCTACCACAACAAACAAATATACATGTTTAGCTATACAGAGATATCTTGCACATATAATTGTCGATAATTTATGACATAAATGGAAAAACACAAACAAAAACTCATCACAATTTCCGGAAAAAAACACATAAATCATCTTGGACAACATCTCCAGTGCAGACTTAGGTATAGCCGTACACATGTCCAAGCCTTGAGAGTGCCCTCAAAAACCTCTGAAACTCCTCTGGATCCAAGGTAGGATCTGTGGCTTTGGGACGCTTGCAGCTGACATAGTCGAAACTGAAGGAGTCCTGAGAAATCCGATGGTCACAAGTTGTCACAAGAACAACAAAAAAATATGAGGCCTTGGAAGTGCTTGATCTTCTCTTCACGATCTTGCAAACTTACCCTTCAGTATTCAAACATGGCTAAAATGGGCATTTGAATGGGACAATTATCTACACATGGGTGTTTCCATTGCCATGTTTGATTACCAGAGGGTCAGACTTGTACCTTTCTAAGTACTCCACGATTTCGCAAACACCAAAACCGTTTCAAAACAACATTTAGAGTGCTAGGTGTCCCGATGCCACACAATAAACGACCATATTTGTTAAAGGACCCGGCACAAACTCCTACGGCCCATGTGCAGGGGGATGGATCTACATCTTATAAGTAGTATTTCTATATAGGATGTAACCTTTTCTATTCATATGAACTATATTTGGATATGACCAAACTATACCAATGTATCAAACATATGCTTACATTTATACATTTATACTACTATATTTATGTTTGACCTTGGCATACCTGGAGACCGTTTATTGATCTCCGCAAGAAACGGCCAAGACTCCGCCATGGGCAAAATGAACTGTTTCACATCCTGCGCAAGGCCGAAGACACAATTTCGGCAAATCTGTGTGTACATATATATATATATACGTAAGTGTATATAATTCAGAATAATTAAGTTTATAGACATATATAAACAGGAAAACAATAGTTAATAGAACATCTAATGCTAAGCAACTCTCAACATATTAGAATTAATCAATAAAATGTTAGACATCACCCTGGGAAAGACATTGCATTGCTGTGATCAGAATGCCAAAACTTATCAAAGGTTCAGCCGACAAACGGATCTCTCTGGTCTCACGAGAAATTGATGTTTCACAGAGAACTTGATGGTTATATGAGTATATATTAGTATTATTTAGTATTAGTGTATATAGTGATCACTAATATTAGTATACATTATATTAGTGTTTGGTTATATTAGTAAATACCATCTGGTTGTTTAACATAGCCATGGAAAATCACCATTTCTAATAGGTAAACCATCTATAAATGGGCCATTTTCCATGGCTATGTTAAATAACCAGAGGGTATCAGTGATACCCAAAGAAATGCTAAGTCTGTGTTCTGAATTTTCACTCCGATCACTGCTTCATAGTGCTTCCAGGTCAGAATGTTTCTCGCAGCCGAGGATTCAGACATGTTTTTTGTTTAGTGTTGTAATAGATGTTGTAATATGTTGTGATGTGTTGTAATGTCAAGTTCATATTGATAAGCAGCCTGAATTAATCAACACCCACATTCCAAAAAAATGTGTGGCAATATACTACTTTGCGTTGGTCCCTCCCTACTAATAAACATGTGCGCCCCCTTAAGCAACACCCTGCTCAGAAATCCTACTTTTGTGGTAGTCTGGATATAATTATTTCTTAATGGTTTTAATTGTTTTTGAATGGTTGAACTTCTTGAAGAGATGTCACATGCCCAATCTCACCATCTCACCCCATTGGGAGGGAGGTTGTCACCGAAAAGATAAATTTCGACCCATTGGCAGGCAGGTTGATTGTTTTCTTTAATGTATGACAGGCCCTAGTTTTTTAATGGCGGTGGGACTCTTACCTTTTAATGGGGGGTTTTTAATACGAACTTGGCATTATTTGAAATTATATGTCTATGGGTCAGAATTATCAAGCCCAAAAACCAGTGGTTTGGCAGTGTGAAGCGTGATTAGTTTAGTGGGTCAATGGGTACCTCATTTTGCCAGAAGTTCACGGTGTTGCGACCTGTTGCCGTGACATACCATGACCCGTGGTGCCGTGGTGCGGTTCCTGGACAGGTAATCTGCGCCCTGCGTAAGACATATTCCGCAGGTGGCAGCGATTCCCATATTGAGACGTGTCGACGTAGTTCAGATTCTCCTCAATCCTCAGAAAAAAAAACTGAGAACATGCAACACAAAGCCTACACTTCTCATTGGTTCATGTTGGTGTAAGAGTTCGCTAAATGCTACAATCTGAAAGTTGAAACATAGTACACATGGATCAACATAGACATGTTTATCTCCGTGTATTCGCTGCCAAAATAATCCGGATGAGACCATTGAACCACATCATCAGGCTGCTTGCAACTCCAAAAATCGTGGAAAATCCACACAGCCATCACTAGGTGCCCCCTTCTACCCCATTCTGCAGCAACTCCACACTTCCGACCAAGTCCATGGAGGCTTATCAATATTCCAACCTTGACCTCCTCGCCAACTTTGCAAAGAAAATTGGCTTGTCTGAATCTGGAAAGCCTCATTAAATCATTCAAAAAGCAACCCTCAAGAAGATGAAAACAAGTGAATCCCATCAAAATTGTGGTGAATTTCTATAGTATAGCTTACCACAAAAAAAAAAAACATTGTTTATTAGTATGGTTATATTGTGAATCATAGAATTAGTAGCTCTATACATTAATATTAGTAGCATAGTATACGTTATTAGTATTTTATATACCGTAGACACGCCCCAGTCGCATCTGCAAGGTACGACCTCCCACGGGCAAGGCTCAGGATCTCCCACTGATTCAGCACGATGACTTGTTCGGCCACAGCAAAGTCCGCAGGGTTGGCCAAATCCAGGAAGTAGTGCCCCGTGGGGTTCTCAGTGGTGAAAGCCAGCCTGAAAACACAACAGCGGCCGTGAAAAATTCATGGAGATCAATGAGAAATCCGACCTTGATTAATATCTTTAAGAGCAAGACATCACAAAAAAAAACACATAGTAGTCTTAGACTTAATCGGTTCTGTTTTATCAACGCGATTTAGGGAATATGTTCGGGTGTCGAACGGTTTAAACTTGAGAGATGTGCCGCCTTCCATCTTCTATGTACATTTTCTTTCAGTTGCTTCGATCAGCAGGTTCTATATAAGTTGGTTGAATCCTAACTTCAAGTGGTTGAATCATCATTTTACTTGAGAGGGAAGGGTGAAAGATCGAAAGGTAGGCATGGGTTGGAACAGGAGAAGAGAGCAAGGGAACGAGGCATATCCGCTGCGGACGGACGTGGGTGGAGTTGGGGCGGATATCGAAAA
>Ga0126342_10012520_pt1 | contig 15123 bp, 9 predicted proteins | sample Cyp1metagenome_FD_92528 | JGI IMG/M metagenome (GOLD analysis project Ga0126342, IMG submission 92528) | Coral microbial communities from Lord Howe Island, Old Settlement Bay, Australia - Cyphastrea 1 metagenome | ecosystem: Host-associated > Invertebrates > Cnidaria > Coral ...
AGATAGAATGCCAGAAGATATGCCAGATAAAATGCCAGAAGATATGCCAGATAGAATGCCAGAAGGTATGCCAGATAGAATGTCAGATAGAATGCCAGAAGGTATGCCAGATAAAGTGCCAGATAGAATGCCAGAACATATGCCAGAAGATTTGCCAGATAGAATGTCAGAAGATATGCCAGAAGATATGCCAGGTAGAATGCCAGAAGATATGCCAGATAGAATGCCAGAAGATATGCCAGATAAAATGCCAGAAGATATGTCAGATAGAATGCGAGAAGATTTGCCAGTAACAAAACGTATAGATGTCATGGTGGGGATAACTCGAAGTAAAGTAATTTGTGCATGCGGAAAATGTATAAACATCTATACAATATGATGTTTTATTTTGCATAATACTATGCAAACTAAATGTAGACGTGACTTAACCGCGGTTGAAACCATCATCTACTAACTCCGGAGTTTATCCCAGGAGGCTGCAGCGAGAATGTGGGAACACCGGGTGAAAGGCGGGGTGGTAGACCTTCCAATCTAACAATGGGAAGCCCTTCCAAATCATTCCAAATTCATCCGGAAGTTCATGCAAAACTGTAAGTTTTGCTGTTGTCATTTATTACACAACTACTTATAAAATCTTTGAAGCTGATATAGTTAAACCCAACACTAACTTCCTGCCATTCAACTGTTTTGTTTCATCCTCGCCGCAAAAGAACGGAGACCGGATACCGCGCTCCCGCCGCTGCCAGTGCTAAAACGTCGCACTGGCCTGTGGGCACGCGGTAAGGTGGAGAAAGCAGGGCCAGGAACAGCTCTGAACTTGGCAGCGCGTGAGTGGGCGTGAGTGGCCATGCGCAGTCGTGACATGATACCCAGCAATAGATGAATGAAGGTCCATCACCCATGACATAAAGTGAATATGTTAGACGGGTCTTGCTTTTCTGGATTGTGGGCTCCAAACAAACCAACTTTTTCCATCCTAGGGTGATAAAATTCTGAAAATCAACCCAATTTTCTGTGGAACCCCTGGTTGTGTTGGTTATTGGGCTATGATTGGCCATGGTATGATGGAACTTCCCTTGATATATCCCTGTTATATAAGGGATCATAATCATATTTGAATTTTTATGCTATATTTGCCCGCGTCCACATCAAAACCAAGTTTCTATAATCAATGAATTGGTCTAAAGTCTAAAGGAAATTTTTCACCGGAACCCACTGTTTTGACTCAAATATAAGGTATCATCATATCATCCATTCCTGTGGATTTTCCCATCCCACCCTTTGGTTATTAGCTCCACACTGAACATAGGGAAACCATGGACCATAGAAATTGGTGCGAAAATGTGAACAATAAATATATATATATATATATACCTCTTAAACATGGGGATGTTCCAGTTTGCAAACTGTTGAATAACCAGATATAATAAGTTCAGAAAACTTAGAAATCCATCGCAACGGCTGCGACTTGGCTCCAGAATCGACCATTTTTTCCCGCGGGCGTCGGGACGTCTCCTACGCGGGAGGCGGGGGGGATTGGGGCGTGTCTAGGCTGTTGAATTGGTTGGTGAATGATGTCAAAACGAGAAACCTTTAGAATATATGTATATATATATACACACATGTGCTCTTAGGTATGAAATCAATATATGCGCATATATATATGGTATATGTGTGTAATTATGTGCATTATATTGAATTATTACAAATGGGTCACAATGCAATACCAATGAAACTTCATAGTAAAACTGCATAGAACCATGAACCAAAGCTGCCTCAGTGGTCCGGCAGATTGGCTAGTCTTGTCCACGTTTCACATGTCCTGAACTGCAGCAACTGCAGATATGCAACACATCCCAGGAAACTCAAGAAGTCATAGAAGTGACGCTTATGTATAATATGCATATATATATATTTATGTGTGTGTGGATCATTTCAAGACGGCCAAGACTGACCCTTATATATACTACACAAAATCTATATGACACACATTGAAACATGCACTTCTCACGACGCTGAAAAGGTGAGGGCTCCCAGGCGCGTACTTCGGGGAACCCACCAAGTGGGCCATGGTTGCGGTGGGAGGATTCCCTGATGTGATGAAACCATGATTGATCCGACTTAGAGAAATTAATAGAAATTATAGTTTTCGCATGTTATTTATAAGGAGTTCAAATTTGGCCAGTTCACTTCAGGCTTAAAATATAATTTTCCCAGATTATTTTGAGGAGGTATGGGTTCAAGCGTACCTTGCATCCCCAGAAACAGGGACCAAAGAAATTTGAACCCAAACGCCACAAGAGAATTGCTAAATTCAAATATTTTGGGGGAAAACCAGGAGGTCTGTAACGCAGGGTGAAAGCAGGAGACATGGGCCCAAGGTGCCACACCCTTCCCAGTTTTCAGCACCTATTTGCCAACCATTTCGTGGCATCCATTTGCATAAAAGTCAATACCAGGTCCGCCAAACCTGTCAATTCAACTTCTGCCATGGGCGGATAGTAGGGGACTGTCATAAATTGAACGCACATGTGTTCAAGGCCTCAAGAAATCTTGGCAAAAAAACGGGGCATCCCCAATGGATCTTGACAGTTGAAGATGGTTTTGCCCCATCTTCTTACCTACCAAGATGGTTTTGCCACGTTTTCACTTTGGGCATGTTTTGTCTATGGCACATAGTCGTTCAGAATTCGAAGTGTCCCTAGGACCAGAAACGGCTGTTTCAAGTTGTCACTACCGCAGTCCCTGAAAAGATGATGTTTGCTGGTTAAGCCCATCGAATTCGATTTACCAAAATCATCCAACATCCCCATCAGCTTAGGGCTCAGCTGTGAGGAGAATCTCCTCCATGCGGAATGGATGGAAGCTTCCTGGGTTCGAAAGCCCAGATCCGAAGCCCAGCGCAAGACCGGAGCCAAAGGTTGAAAAAGGTTTGAATCCTTTGCCCAAAAGTGCTGGTAGAAAAATATTTAAATATATAAACATACAACCCATGACCATGGCAACTCAATGGAAAGATATATGTAGAAACATAAAAACTTCATCCCTGTCTTTTTTTGGCGGGGAATCTTCACAGCTTCTAGCGGCTCAAGTCTTCCCGGGGAACGGCACCGTGAAAGGCCTCCGGGGCTTGGGATGAAGTGGGGACTGGATGATCCAGCCATTCTGGGAAACCCGGTGACATCCTGTGACCCGGTGTAAATATCTATAAATATCCACCGTCTACTACAATGTGAATGTATTAATTACTGTATATATATATATATATATATATATATATTTTTTTTTAAGAACTCATACGCGCATACGGTATGTGTATATATATATATATGTATTATGTACGTGATTGCGCGTGCGTGTGCGCGTAAATTTATGTATATTATAGACACATATTAACACGTGCGTACGGACACATTTTGCACACATGTATGTATGTGCATATGTATATGTAGATATACGTTATATACATTTCATACGCATATTATATGCCCATCATCCCAATATACCCTTTATATATTATATAAATATAATATATATAATTACTCAAATTTTAGACGTGTTTGGTTTATGTGCTGCGATTCTTTACAAATTGGCTTTTGCCTGCCATTTACACAAGTCGAACTGTGGGCCGAGATTTGCACATCTTATATTTTTTATATTTTGTTGTCGGTCATATATTTTGAGATGACCTCAGTTCACTGTTGAAGTCCGGTCATGCTTTAGTCATCTCAATAATATCTCTCAACTCCAATATAATCTACAAGCTGGGGCCTACAACAATAGCCAAGTTGTTTTTTCATGCGCTAGGTGAACAGGTGATTTCTTTGTTTTGTGGAAGATATCTCGTTTAGTGGGAGTTATAGCCAACAAACATCACTGGGAGGCACCTGAAAGCGGACGCCAGGGCGCCAGGATGCGCCCCTTGATGGCTGCAGCGAAGGGCTCGAGAAGGCGCATGCAGGGCTGCAAGGTCGCGGTCAGATGGGGGCAGAGATGAAGATCTTGCGTTGAAGAGGACATCCTTTGAGATCCTTCTTAATGTTGGATTTGCTGAAGATGATGGTTTTGTTTTCCCAATGGGAAAGTCTCCATTTGGGGAATTTATAGGGGATATATGTCTATTTTTTTAGGGTTCCTCAAGCAAATCCAAGTTTTAATACGGGATAGTGTGGGTAAATCCAATGATAGTAGGGTATAAGGGGATTCAATGGGGCCCCTTCTTGATTAATTAGAGAGAGAGACCCCGCAAGTAGCGAGGAATTGCTATTAAAATGCTTCCAGAAAAATATCAACAGTCGATGGGGGTTTAGCAACTTCCCGGGTTGACACTTCCAAATAACATAGCTACTGATTGAAAATTGTTGTTTATAATTGATTTACCCATTATAAACATGATGATTTTCCACATTATCTTAATTTACCAGAGTGTAATTACATGTAGTTACCGTAATATCCTCATTTTATCCCCATTTATATGGGGAGTTTAAACCTCAACGGCCGCCGAAGACGTCATGGTCATGGGGTCGGCCAGCGAAGCCCTCAGGCGCCTGATGGGGCTCGGAGTCAAACAAACCGAGCCAGACAGGAGAGCTCCGGGGGAACGCCTGCCATGAGACATGGCATTGTGATGGACATCCATTGACCTAAACGCTCTATCTATATATATATATATATAGATATAGATACAATAAATATATAAATATATGTATGTAGTGTATATATACATATATCTAAGAATATATGTATATTCAAGTGTGTACACTGCTAGTTACACTGCAGGGGTTGGATGCATGGTTTGGCAGACATTCCCCCAACGAAGACGCTGCCTTTCTATGGTGATATGACGAAGGTGACTTTTCCCAATGTGACAACATCTTCAACATTCATTTCTTTGAAGCCAGTCAACATGCAGTGTATGATTCTGTTTGGGCAGGACAAGGGGTTTGGCCAGAATTCATTGCTTGCGTTGTGTTGGAATGGTGACGCTTTCGCTGCGTATTGACCATGTTTTGAAGATGTACTGTGTTTGGTAAGCCATGTCCTTCCCTTTATCATGTCGAGTCCGAATCGGTGACCGATTGCGGGTAGCCGTCCTCGGGCCGGGATACGGGGGTCTGCGTTGATCCCTGATGTACGGACGAGTCACGAGGCCCTCCCTCCATTTCTTTTGGACACACACACACACATCATCGGGGAACATATAAAATCTATATAAAATCAATAAAATTCTATTAAAGCAAAAAACGTGTATATATATAACATATATTAAATTATTAAATGAACTTCGATCTTGTATTTATATATATATTGTGATGTGTTCATAATGTTGTCGAAATGCATGCCCTTGTGATTTTCATGCTTGATGGACATAGCATTTCATGTCAAACGAAGCACTCAAACAGCTCCCATCCCAGGACCATGGTTTTTAGCCTTACTGGCCTTGCTGCGGAACTTAACAGGTGATGCCTTTGGAGCAGCTGGGGCGCACCCGTCGCACCATATGGGTTTCTATGTGTGCATATAATTTCACATATGTATATATATTTTTTTTTTATCAACCTATATAATATCAATGTCTATTATTATTATACAATACAATATAATATATATATATATATATAATATGTATGACTATCAATGTATGGTTTTCATAATAAGCATGTATGAATGTACAAGTGATCAGAAGTGATGGGAGCAGGTGATCCAACTGACAAAACTATATATGCATGGCCGTCCGAGACTCCATCATTGAATCATTGTAGGTTCCTGTGGGTTGCAATATGTTACAGTTTCATGCCCGTTTGCATGTTGATACATATTGATCGAAATCCGAGATGGGAACATTGATCGAAATCCAAGATGGGGAACCACCAATTTTCATCACTCCTCAATGCCAACTCCCCGCGCGCACGTGGAACGCCAAAATGAACAATTCGAATTCAATAACAAACCAGGGATCGCATGGGGTTGGTATCGGGGAAGTGGTCAATCACCTTTTTATTGGATCCCATCTTTAGGAGTGCTCAATCTCGACCCAGTGGATGTATTCAATGAACTATTGGAATTGTCCATTGGATTGATATCACATTGGTCCATTTGTATTTGAGGTCCCCAGAGTGATGAAAGCTACAAAGGTTTGTCCTGCGGAACATTGATTTAACATGGCAATGGTCTCCATTATGTTAGCTAATTCACCAGAAGGTTCCCATGCTACACCCATACGGGGCTTCAAAAACAGATATCTCTGAAAATACACTAGACGGTACCCCGTTTCATCCAGTGGTTATTCACCATGTATCAACATGTGTCCTAAAGAATAACAATTTTGAAGGCTAAATCCCCCATGTTCAGCTCCAAACCCATTTTTTGCACCCGATGGTCAGGTTTTTGAGCTGGGATGGGCCGGATGTTCCGATCTATGTGCCCGTGACCCAGGCGAGGTTTGCCGTAAAGGGTGACCTATGGTGAACTTGGACGACCCAGATGTAAAGCTTGGTACATCCAATGCGAATGATACTCTGGTAATATTTCACATAGCCATGGTTATATGGTATGGATGGCCGGTTTATACAGGATGGCTATGGTCCATTTATACAGGATGTAGCAATGTAGCGTAAGGCGATTATAATTTTCCGCAGCTACATTACTGTGCTAAAAGGTGTTGTTTTGTGGGATTCAATGACAAACAATGGCAATTGAAGGGGATGGTGGTTTCTACCAACAATTTATCTTACTATTGGGAAATTGGAGATGGTGTTGGATGGTGTATAATCTGGGTCTACTACTTTAAAACATATTGCCCGGCGGTAATCGAACTTGGTGACAGAACATGCCCAATCTATAGATGATGTTCCCATTAAAACGTCCATTTAAAGGTGGGAAGCCTTAGCCATTGCCATGATTGATTTCCGAAGGGTAAAACCATTTGGGAAAATATTTTTCAATCCCAGTTCTACCCAGTTTTTCTTGAGTTTTCTTGGGTTTCTGTCAGGTTGGCTCGTTGTCTCCTTGAATGCCCTATGGACATATAGCTACTTGCTGATTATGTTCCCTCGAAAATCCCAGTTAGTTCTTGCTGGGACAAGCCTAGCAGGATTGTCATTCCTTGGAAAGTCTGAGGAAAAAGATGAACACGTTCAAAGTTACAACGCCAAAACGTGCCACAGTTTTCACGTGATATGTCATTGTTCTGTTCTCAGTCAGGGATTGTAGTAGATATTTTTCACATACCCCAAAAGGATCCAAAAGGGCATTCAACCATTACTGATTACTGGGGAATATTAACCATTTATATTTTATAGCCCATATTAAACCCACGTTTCTGGGGTATGTCCAGTTGGGATCTATGACAAAAACCATTAGACTGTCAAAATGGGGTGGCAACACCGAGGAGTTGACCCCTTTGCATTTGGCAGGAGATCCAAAAGCAGATTGCTAGATGGCTGGTCGGTGGTAAATATATTACTGTATCTTGTTTGCGCTTTGCGGTGCCATGAGATTTTACTGGTTTGGTATATTCATGTTTCTAAATAGATAATATATATATATACATATAGACATAGATATGTATATATATGTGTGTGTGTGCACATGCTGTTTTTTGAGATAAATTCTACATATCTATTATTTTATTTATCTATCTATCCATCTATCTATCTTTTTTATACATTCACACACTTATACGTATATCACCAGTAACACAAGTACTAGTAGCAATGAAGGTTCACTCTCCATTGTGCTCCAGGCTGGCCGCTTTGTACTGGTGGATTCCATGGCCTTAGGCCGGAACTGCTCCTCTTGAACGACAGCGGTTTGGGGCCGATGACAGATGGTATACCAAACTGGCTCCAGTTTTTTTTTAAACCATCCAAGGACATGATTGATCATGATGATGACAATGGTGATGATGGTGATGATGGTGTTGCTAATTTTAATGCAAATGCTGAAGCTGATCAACGTTCTGATGCTGATAGTAAAACATTGGCTCCCCGTGTGTTTTACCAAGAAACATAAGCTGATAGTTTGAGGAATTTCCTGCACAGACCTTGAGCTGGATAGATGATTTCGTGTTAAACAGGCACTTGGCTTTTGTTTGATTTTAGATGGGTAGTATGCCCAACCATGGGGCAACATGGATTAGCGGTTTGCTCTAATAACTCTAGTAGGGGGAAACTCAAGGTTTGGACCTTCCTCTATTTTTAGTTTTGGTTCATTGCGTCATAAAACCAAAACTAAGACCTGAAGACCCACCATCCGCTCCAGGTTGTGAATAAAGGCACCGGGGTTGGCAAGTCTGCACGTGGTAGACCGGGATGTGAAGGGTCTGAACACAAGGCTCATTGATTTGCGCTGTATATGTGCATCTATTCATAATAATATGAAATAATATGGGTCAATTTTTAAGACCTGGGCACGACATATTTTAGTCTATTTTCAGTATTAGCCATCCAATTATTGGGGTGCGCAATTTTGACCCATACCCATATATATAGAGACGACATGTTTGGAATATATACATATATATATACACACTGCATATAGATATTATGCAGAATATTGGCCATGTAAGCGTATCCGCTACTCTGTGGAGAAACTTTTGTGCAAGTTTGACACTTTCATTCCAGCGGAGTTCATGTCAAGTGCTCAATCTGGCGGTGTAAACTTACTCATAACTGACATGTTCGCAGCTTGAGCCTGTTTGGACAGGTGATTTCCAGATGTCAACAAGTTTCAGCGTACCTAAGACAATCAGCCCAACTGATTTTGATTCTGTTGGAATGGGTGGAACCGGTGAAACCCATCGTAAAATGCTGCATTTTGGAGTGTTGCAATGTGCCAAAGTATTTTGGCCAACCCAAATTTCTAGGATGAAATGCAATGTCAGGCCCAATCGAACTTGAGAAAGTTCCTGCTTTTACGGCATAGAAGGTGATGAAGAAGTTATGTTGAAGATAATGTTTTCTTTGTCAAAAGTCATATTTTTCCTTTGGCTTTCGGTTCTCTTGGAAAATGCAAATGCAGAAGAGTTACCTGTGAGATGTAGGTATGAACCTACCAAAGAAACAAAAACGGATGGAAACAACATGGATCTCTATTTCTGCCTAATCATTGCGTCACCTCAATCTTGCTTTTTGAAGCCCTGCAACTGAGTAGGCGATGGCCAGTGGAACAAGATGAATTTGCGCCCGCAGACGATGTTCACGTTCGCATGACGATCACAGATGATCGTGCGTCATGAGTGCCCCAGGGGCCTTTGAGGGCCATTGATAATTGCCATGGATGATATCCTTCTCGATGAAATTCAAATCGTTGTTAGTGAGGGGAACCAAGTCAAGAACAGATTTCCAGGGTGGTGAAATATAGCAATTGAGCCAGATCCCTTCAAAGAATAAACGTGAACATCGAGAAAGGCAGTTCATAACTCAGCCGATGGAGCTTTCGTTCTGGAACAGCCGAAGTGTCCATTGTTCCCGACGCAAAAATGGTGGTTGAAACGGGCCGAAACCTCAAAACATGGGGCTTTAACATGATTTCACACTGAACGATATGTACTTGCTAGTATTGCTAACCCCTCTTGTCATTTGTGTATGGAGTGAAAATGTACAGGAGTGAAAACAATGTACACCACCCACAGTTCAACAATCACATGATCAAAGTCCATGAAGGATACCAACCTCTGGCTATCTCTTCCCGGCCGAACGTCATTGAAGCAGTGGCGCTGCATGTAACGAGGGCAGGGCAAATTCAGGCTTCCCTGATGTTGGCCGATGGCGGTAGCTATGGGAGATGGCTGTTTGGCCACGGCGGGTGAAGTTTTTTAGATATTTCAACCATTTTCAACCAGTTCAACTGTGCGCAAGAATCGGCCAACTTGGGGCAAAAATTATTTTGGCACCTTTCGCCCTTGGACGCATTTTCTCTTTGAACACGTTGCATGGAACAATGTATAATGATGTATGATGTATAGGGTCTTTCTTTTGTTGTCTCTTGCTGCTGCGAGAGACTGAAAGACTAAATCGATGTGCTGGGAATTCAAATGATGTTCAAATGTTCCCTAGGCCAGCTTGGCTTGTCGCAGTCCAGCTGGACTGTAGCTTTATCGCGATTTTTTTTCTGTATACATGTTTTTATCTTAATGATTGGTTATAGTTATATTGAAAGGATTCCTGTATACATGCTTTTCCTGATTCAAAGCCAATTTGACACTGTGCATCCGACATGCCAGGCCAGCGAATGCATGCCCGCAGTGTAAATATGCAAGATATATATGTGAATATTGGATCATTAAGATCCACTGTGTTGGACTTTGGCCAGCTTGCATTGAACCCAGATGGAAGGAGCTGCCCTGGCTGTGTTCGGTGCAGATTTTTGTGCAAGAAGGATGAGCACAGAAACTCGCTGATCTTTGGCCAAAATGCAACCCTACTCGCTAGCATTGCCGCATGTGGATGCCGCGTTACCATGAGAATTCTATGGATTTCTTTTTTCAGCTTTTGAAATGCAAAACTCTCGTTGGCCTTGATGGAGTCGACTGTAATCCAGCATCCTTGGGGTATTTCCCTCACGTTTGACCGTGCCCTTGTGGCCCCAGGCCTTGAAGAGCCCTGGCCACCTGACTGGGTTATTAATGCCCATCAACCTTTCTTGGGGGCATATTGGGTTACCCAATGTTTGGGGCTGTAGAGAGGCACCCTGAGATTTCCGTGGATATTCTCAGAGAAAACCTGATGCCTATTGGATCCTTTCCATTCCATACTGCCATACTGTCCTTTCAACATGTCAGATACTTGGTCAGGCACTGGTCAGACACAATTCGCGCACGCCGAATGCCTTGCGCATTTTCTACGCTTTGCACGCTTTGCACAATTCAGATGGCTCGCAGCTTTTCCGTGTTTTTTCTCACTCAATTTCTGAACCCCATAGAGTCAATCCATGCTGATATGTTGTTGTTGGATTGACTGCTTGCTTGAAGACATGTCGGTAAGCAGATTTTCCATCTCTTTCCATGCAACGCTCGGAAATGATTGATTCGATTCATCACAGCATCTATGTGAAACTTTTGTTGACCCTGCTGATCACCCTTGTCATTGACAGTAAAAAAATGCTGTGTGAGCTGAAGAGTCGCGACCAGCCACAAATACAAACCTCAGTGGCTGATTGGTTCCTGCTTGGATGTGGTGCTTCAGCAGCTTCAACAATGGAAGGGAGCAGCTTCAAGCCTATGGCTGAATGGCAAGCTTCACCTGGTAGTTTCAGATAGTTCATGATATATCATGAATAATAATATATAGTTATATAATGATATTGTCTCTTACAGGACCCTGGTTTTTTTTTCTAAAAATTTGTGGAAAATCAACCATTTGACCAATTATAGATGATCTTCCCAGGAAAACCATGTGGGTCCTATAGGTTTTCCACATCTGCATTAGACCCCGCGGAAATATGTTCTGTTCCTGGCGGTTGTTGAGGCCATCACGTCCAAGCGTTCACTGCAAACTTTGCAGCGGCGTTGTTTTGGAAGATCATCGGCCTGCATAGTTTAGTTTTCGGAATCAATATGTTTGGGTATTCAGTACTAAATGTCATATATTTTAGATATCAAGGTGCTAAATATCAGTCAATATCTTGATTTTGGGTAGGGTTGTGAATCAATCAAGGCCATGCTTATCTAACATGCCCTTGGGAAATCTAGACTGGCAATGGCACATGTCCAGCTTTTGCCATGGCAGATCGTCAGAGGGTATACGGTGTACCTCGGTGCTTTAGTTACTGTAGTTGATTTATGTTTCAAACGTTCTTCCAAAACTGGATACAATAGTACAATCTCTCTCTCTCTATAGTATTATTACATATTACTCTGTATCATTCCTGACCATACATGCAATATAACTGGAAATAATTGGTGTGTGGTGCATTTCAGATTGTATACTTAAGCCCATCAACATTGCTTCTATCCCATGACATGATTTCAATCTTGAATTCCGCCTTGATGTTGAAAACACGTTCGGCATTACAGGATGAAGACATCGAACGGTAAATGAGAGCACAGTAAGAAAATTGGTCAACTGCTCTTTGGTAATCAACCATGGCTTGCTGGAAAAAAACCCAGCAATAGTTCCATGGTTCCATGATTTTCCCATTTCAATGCCGATTTATTTCGGAAATGTCCCAGCTAGCCATGTTTGATAATTAGCCAGTTTTCACAGCATTTAAACTAAATCCACATTAAATCCACATTAAATCCACATTAAATCCACATTAAGTCCCATCAAACTACCATTTCTAATGGTAAGGTTTGCTATTATGTCGGAACAGGCTGACGGCCGACGGGTCAGCAGAAAGAGACCGCAGAGATGATCGCGATGAAATGGCGCTCCCAAAAGAGGACGGCATAGCGCGTGGTGATGTCAACCTTTGGTTCAATGGATTGCCGCATATATATATAACTATATATATATACATACATATTTGTATATAGTTGCAGGGGACATTCTAGAGGAGACCATAATGTGTCCCATCAAATATGGGGATTTCCTGCATTTTTCCCCTAAAACTATTCTGAAACTGGTTGGCCCATCAAAGTTCTAGATAGCAAAAGGGCAATCCGTGCTGAATTCAAGAGCCAAATGGCTGAGTCTCTAAACATTGAAACATGAAAACATATGAAAACCATCTCGAAGCCTTTTGTGCCTTTTGTGCCGCAGCCGCGCAGACGTGTTGCCTTGCCCCCGATCGGTCAGTGCACTTCTTTGTTGCCGCGATGATTGCCGGCTGCGCGCGCCAAACCCTGTCACAGGTTGCTGGGAAGTCAGTGTGCAAAATAGCATATCGCTGAATCAATGCAATATCGCTGAATCAATTGCCAAATATTTACTATGCACATACAGACACATACTATATGCATATATGCGCATACACCAAGAAAAAATATATACATATCGAGAAGGCGATGGAGAGAGAGAGAGAGAGAGGGAGAGATGTACATACACACATACATATGTATATATATATAATTATATATACACATACGGTATATTTATAAGCATGTAAAAGTATGTATACATATATGTATATATTACTGTATACTGTATAGATGTAAACATACATTCAGATTCTGTATATAGTTGTTTTTGATGGTAAATCAACCACTCGACTGCCGTTTTTGAAGATATGTTTGATGGTTTCCGGTTTAGGCTTGGTGTCGGCAGTGAGGCAGTGACGAACACAAGTCTCTGATCACATGAACGGCTTTAGGCTGCAAAACAAATAGTTGTGAGTAGTAGTTTGTGGTTGTTAATCTGCCCTGTATATATATATATATATATATGTATGCACATACATATACTTTTTGAAACATGATTATATAAATTATATAACCCTTCACTGCTCCAAGAATCTTGTCACCTGACCTTTGCAAAAGGCCGTCCGCCGCGGCGTGATTGCTCCGTGCTACGCCCCCTTGCTGTCGCAGCAGCGTTGGTTGCACCAGAGCAGCCCTCGCTTCAATGTGGTGCCTTGGCTGCGACTACGCAGGGCCGCAGGGGGCCGCACGGGGCCGCACGGGGCCGCAGGGGGGCCGCAGGGGGCCGCAGGGCTGCGACTACCCTGAATGGTTCAAGACTATAGGAACCCCCAATTGTACCTGGAACATCGTGGAGCATCATCAAGTGATAAATTAAATATTATAACTGATAATCTAACTGATATATATTATATACATATATAATGTATGTATATACAAACATATATATTATAATGTATGTACACATTGTTTGTTGTTTTCTTTATTTTTCTTTTTAAATGGTAATCAATATGATATATTATTCAGGAGGTTTGGCAAATTTGATTCAGATTGATTTTGGTGGTACCTGTTTACCAGTGAGATCACCAAGCATGTTGACGTCGCCATCGTTCTCAACTAGCTCCTCCAAAGTGATTTCAAAAAACCTGACAAACTCTCTGTTGATTCTTTGGGATGACAATCATTGTGAATCATTGTATATAATATTACATAGTAAAACACCATTCCCTGAGGCAAGGAAAACAAAAAACACCATTGGTTTGGGGATCCAACCTGCGCGTGACCTGAGGCATGCACACCTGGTGTTCCTGCACCTTGGCATTGCCTGGGATCCCTTGGTTCAGGATCCCAGCCGCAGTGATATGATGGGTACGGAAAAAAAAACATCATTTTGAATGGTGATATAAGTGATAATCACAACAAACACATGTCTATTACTAGTATGATAGTTTTAATACATTTAACGGAACCACGTGATACAAATGACAACTGATGGTTGGTTGATGAGTAGTTTGGGGCTTATACTACCCAATGCAATTCGGGATTATTCATCAATGCTGGGAATTAATGTTCTTAACCAACCAGTATGATGTGCTCATATGATGTAAGATGTGCGTAAAGTTTGGTTTGGTTCGGTCACTGGATTGATGTTTGGCCCCAACACGGATGATCAGAACGGAAGTTGACTTTTTTTGTGGGGTACCTGATGTTAGGCTTGAGGTGCATGTGACTCAACATATTGTATCAACATGTGACCCAACGAGGGCGCACAGTTGCTGATGTCTAATGATATTGTTGTTGTGGTTCAGGCATTGCTTCATGGCATCCATCCATATCCATCCTTTTGGCTCATGCATTCTGAGCCGTTTAGTATGATGTTTGCAGTTCAATGGTGCCTTCCGCGTACTCCTTGGATCAATTATAGGTTCATGATAAGTTTAAAAATCAATGTGCATATTTGCCAAGCATTTCCTTTCATGATCGGGTATTACAACTGTGTGTATGTAATTACTTATAGTATACAGTACACATATGATCGTATGTTATGCATATATATCTATAGTCATCCTGAAGTAGATAGAATATCGGAAATTTTCAAAAAGGATTTTTTTTAAAAAAAATAATAGTTGGAATATTTTCAAAAACCTCAGTTTTTACACGTTTTTCGTCTTTGTTAAGTCATTTTTAGCCAGTTTTGAACACGGGTCTGGGGAAATTTTGAAAAATACAAAAATCAAACAACACCAAAAAATAGATAGAATATTGTTTCAAACCAGGTAGATAGAATATTTTGAGGGAATTGTGAACACCACTTCAGATAT
>Ga0126342_10012521_pt1 | contig 15123 bp, 10 predicted proteins | sample Cyp1metagenome_FD_92528 | JGI IMG/M metagenome (GOLD analysis project Ga0126342, IMG submission 92528) | Coral microbial communities from Lord Howe Island, Old Settlement Bay, Australia - Cyphastrea 1 metagenome | ecosystem: Host-associated > Invertebrates > Cnidaria > Coral ...
ATAAGTATGTAACCATACAACCATTGTTTGTGAGCTTTGACAGATGGTGCTATATAAATATATACATGGTATAGAAGTATAGAAAGTAAAAGACCACTTGGTATAGACATATATATATATATACATTTGTATATATATATATATGTATGTATGTATATATATATATTATACGGAATATGGTGTTGCAAATTGAAAAAAACAAGTGATTACAAGTGTTTTTTTGTTGAAGTCATAAAAAGTGGGGAGGCGAAAAAAAACAGTTGCCAAAAAAAAACAGTCGCTGGGAATTATACATGGGATAACCCCAATGGGGAATGTGTGATCACATGACATTGCCAAAGAGTTACGACCAGTAGCATAGCAGTCCAAATAACGAAACTTCCTGAACATGTGATTCATCATCACTTAAGATGGAACAAGAGCTTTGGAACCATGGGAAAAAAGGGGTTCCACATGATTCCAATTTTTGAGACAACCTACGACCCACCAAAGCCAAAACGGTTTCCCACGCTATTGGGGGTTCTAATTATAATTGGGAGAGTATGGAAGTAGTATGGCAATGGGGGTCCATCATTGGGGCTCCATATGAATTCCATATTGGCAAAGGTTAAAAATCACAGCGGACCGATTCTGACCGTTACAGCTGACTGGAATTCCCCATCTCTGGGATACACATGTACAATCTACCACTAATACATATATAATCATATATATAATATATCTGATACTATAATATATATATATATATAATATTTGCCGCCCTAGTCACACCATAGTCACACCCAAAAGCACTTGCTCATCACAGACTCGAAGTTTGAGGCTTGGCATCCCGGGGAAAGCCTCCGACCGTCATAGCTTTTTGGACATTTTGAGCTGGGTATGAACAATTCCCCCATGAACTTGGAGTATTAAACTACTATATATTCACCAGTTTGTTTACCTATACCGTGTTTCTATCTGACTCCTTATCTTTTGTTGGTTGAGCATACTTACAGCATCTGACAGCCCAACTGTTTGAGACTTACCCTCTGGTAATTTAACATTTAACAATATGGAAAACATGGATCATTACCAAAGGGTAGCCCTGAAACCATTCATTTAACAATGCTCCAATGATCATAAACAATATCTAATCATAAAACGTGTTAATCATATCTTGAATGATACCAAACGTATTAAAAATGATACCAATCATAGTTTAAGAATTATAAATCATACAAATACCAATCATGGAATATCATTTAATGGTTAAATGACTATGCGTTGAATAGATCATTTATCATATTTTATCCTACAGTATAAAGAAGATATATAAATATATCATTCCAGGGAAGCATAATAGATCATGAATATAGAATAATATAGATCATTTCATGGTTTCCCAATGTTTTCCTTATCAATATATCTATATCTATAGAAACCTCTTCGACCATCGACATCGATGAAATTCATCCGCCTTAGCATCATCCAGCTCGGCCCTGGAGAAAGGGCCACCGCACGGACAATGAGGAAAAGGGGGACCGTTTTTTTTCGCAGAAAGTTGGTGAGTTCTTTAAATAAATGGAATTGTAAAAATGTTGGTGCCCCAATAGCTATAATTTAGGCTATAATAATAGTTCTAATAGGATCTAATAGGTAAGACATTTCGGGTATATGATGCTTTTTTTGTATCGGCTAGGTCCAAAAACGCTAGTGACTGCTAGTGGTTGTGTCAGTGTGAACCAGGCCCATGGCACCTTATCACTTGTCCAAGGTTGCGACTGGCGACTGGGAAGATGTTGGACACTGTTGGAAATTCCAGGGTGTACTTTGAGTACATGTTGGGTCCCTTTTAGCCACCCCAACACCAAGTTCAGTGCTGAAAACTTACCTCTGTCGCAGGTAGGAGTAAGACTCCTACCTTACAGAGAAGCCAACGACCGTGAAGCTACAGGTACCACTAAACAACCCTTGAATGCGCCTGGTTTCAGGGATTCCTGCCATAGCGCCCAAATTTTCAAAAGCGGATCGGGCGCTACACAGATGGAACTTTGCTTTTCGAGAACCGGTGGGATGGAACCGTCCCGGATGGATAGTTCGCCTCCTACTGGCACCTGGGATTTGGGAGCAAAAACAACTTTGAACAAAATGATGGAGTGGAACACGAAATGGATCTCGTCCCCTCTGCGGAAAGCCTTTGGTGGGCCCCATGACCCAAAGACCCCCAGTCGAGTGAATCTCCCATGCCATGATTGGTTTTGAGGAAACATGAGGAAACTGATTTGAAACTTTGAGCCCAAAGGGAGCCATGAAAGCGGGCATGAAAATTGCCAATTCTTTGGGCAAAAGGCCACATCCTTTGCCCAAAAGAAAAAGGCAAAGAAAAGGTTCTCGAAAAAATGTGTTAAATCTTAAGATGCTTTAACATGCTTTAACTTTAAGATGGACTTAAACAACTGTGTGGCCGAAATTAGCCCCAGCATGCTTAGTCGGCCCGGTTTCATCTTTACGACCCTTTCTTGGGGTTCTTTGGCTCCCTCCACCGGAAAGGGTGAAATGTAGGCATCTTCACAGTCTTCACATGCCGCGATGCTGTCTCCACCTGGACCCAACCTGAGGACCACCAGACTCCAATCTCCCCCATTGCGATTTTTCCGCGACGAAACGATGCTCAAACCGTGAAGATTTGGTTGTTGGGGAGCAGAGGGGTGATGTCAAGTGATGTCAAGCTCTTGTTTTTCTATCCCATGACGGATCCATGGTGCTGGTATATATGCTAACATATAGGGGGTATATTGATGGGATCCATGTTAGCATATATAGCATACATACATGGATCCTATGGGTATTGGTCGCTTCATTTTTTGAGATGTCCCAAAAAATTGGATGGTCCAAGAACCAACAATGACAAAATCCTGGGACCAACGGATCCTGGAAGATAGAAGTCAACCCTCAATTCCTTTCGGAAAATGGACACCTGGGCAGTTTCCAAGACCTCTCTCGTGATTTTTTATGGCTAAATATATCTAGATACGGTCATTTACCATTAATTTTACACATTTTCACACGTGTTGCAGATGTTGCAGCTTGAACTCCCATGTTCGCGGCTGGATATCCCGTAAGATTTCAAACATTGCTCCGAGGCGTGGTAGCCCTGATCCGTGACATATTTCACCGCTGCACCCATCATCTAACTTGGAAAACTGGGAAATACCAAGTAACAAATGGGAAATACTTGGATATGAAACCCCCAAGATAGTTAAGTTGCTGAACATAACTCCAATTTCACTGTGGTTTATAGGTGATATATCCAATTTATAACTCGGGGGGCACCACCTTGTTAGATATGAATGGGAAGTTTTCCGTGGCCAGGTTTGACTACCACAGAGCAAACATCGCAAACAGGAAGCACTGCCTTTTGCCAGCAAATCCCAACTAATTCCAAGTTTTCTTGACATCTGACACATTTTTTGGGAGAATTCCAACTGTGGAGACATTGGTCAAGTGGAAACTGCTCATCTACTCTTGACTCACTTTTCGTATCGTGGTTTCTTCTGTTTCTGCACATGGTCAACTCCGCATGGGTCCTGATCATCAAATAGCCAGGGCCGAGGCGTCTGAGAAGATTTCGCAATTTCTTGCTAGATCTAATGGGATTCATGATGGGGATTTGATTGTGACATGGGGATATTAATGGGATTTAATGGGGATCTATTGGGGTTTATTGGGATTTAATGGGATCTATTGGGACCAGTACGAGAAAGATGAGAAATAGGTATATATTCTGTCTTAGATGATGATCCCACTTATTCCGGTGTGGTAGTGCGCGAACTACGTCACGAAGCTGGTTTCACTTGCAATGCGCATCTACGTAGACTCTACATCCACAAATTTGCTGTGCTAAAGTCATGATCTCTCTCTGTGTGATTTCACGGGCAGCTACTATCGCTTGCCAAATCCAATTAAGTCTACAAGATAAGGCAAAAACGCACAGCAAACCGAGCTCTCCCACACGGTCGGGACAGATTTTGCCGTGCCTTTTGTCGTTTTGTTGTTTCAGATCCCAGAGATGTACTGTTGATATTGCCCCTTATGAAACTTAAGTCAGTTGGGATTTTTATTCCCAATATATTATTGCCAATGTTCCAAACCACCTAAATGACTTGATGGTTACCTTGTCTTTCTAAGAGAACTTCCTTTCAATGGAGGATCTTCCATTGCTTCGAATTTACAGAGGGTAAAAAGCCAATCAGAATGGGCGATGAGTCCGAAGATTGCCAAAGGAAAATAGGGTTTATCATGGTTTATCACCCATAGGATCCATGTATGCTATATATGGTAACATGGATCCCATCAATATACCCCAAATGTTAGCATATATACCAGCACCATGGATCCTACGGGGTTTATCATGCCAAAGGGAAAATATGAAACAGTAAAAACCACACCCAACACCATTGCTGAGATCACCATTCTTCCGCAATTTTTGTGACCGAGCCACCATGTTTCCATATTTTTGTTTATTTATTTTGTTGTCTGAACCTAAACAAATGAATGAATAGCCATTGCTAAAGGACCTATGTCATCCCATTTCTGGATGGGTAAATTTTTCTACGGGTTGTACCACCTAGTCATTTAGGAATTCACCTGAAAACTCGCCTCTTTGTAAGGGGGTGATACATACCACAAGGCGTTCACAAAGCCATTGCGAATGTCAACATTGCAAAGTCACAACAAAAACATCATCCCATTTTATCCCAGCTCATCTCAATTCCAGATACTTTAGCTATGTCAGCTATGAGTGTGTCTGAATTTCGGGCACCACCGAAATTTCATGCTCATTTGACGAGTAAATATGAAATACCCTCTGGTAAACTAACATAACTATGGAAAATCACCATTATCAATGGGTAAATCCACTATAAATCACCATTTTCAATAGCAAACTGTTGACATCACCAGAGGGTATCACGTGATTTTATCCGTTAGAAATGGAGACCATTTTCAGACAAACCTCCAAGCTGAGTCGCACTTGTGACGTCATGAAGTCGCAACGGCCACTTCACCCAGATTATATGGCCATTTATCAGTTATAACTGGTTATAAATGGGATTATACATTCTATAAATGGGGTTTTGTTAGTACTTATAACTTGTAAATGGCCATAACTGCAGATTATATGCCCATCATTCAATGGCCATGACGAAAAGGAACCGATTGATTGGAGGTAGCTACCATATATAAGGCCTATTTTTCAGGCCTATGTAAAGAAATATCCCAGCAAAATATGGCCTTATATGGTACAGTACCTCCATTTTAGGATCCTGGAATTCCCATTGAATCATGCCCACCTTCATTGATGTTCATTGAAGCACCTGCATTTTCTGTGCTTACCCTCCGGCAATCAAACATGGCAATGGCATTCATGGACAAGTCCCACATTTGTACAAATGGGCACCCTCTGGTTATTTAACATAACCATGGAAAATCACCATTTTTAACAAATAACCAGAGGGTATGTTTCTCAACTTAAGAACCAAACTTGTTTTCTGTTGTTGCTGCATAACAACACGAGACCCTGAGGAACATCATCGAACTGAAGATTTCGCAGCCATTGTTGATTGGCAGCCAGGTGAGCTCGCATCAACAGCGACATGTTCCCAGTGAAACCACCGTCAGAGACAAAAACAGTATGTGTTTCCCATCTATTAACCATTCAAATTGCATAAATCCCTGTCCCTAGCGCTCCAAATAGCCTCTGAGAATGTGTTTAAGCCCCAAAAACGAACCCAAGATACAGTGTCAGAGGGTGTTTGGAGCCCTAGGACGTATATTTCATAGAGGTCAAAGACAATCTTTTTGGGTGCTTAGGCTTAAATCCCTATTTTCCATCTCGCCCAATGATTTTCCACAATTTTACCATGTGAAAGCACCATTGATGGGTGATTTTCCAGCCATATTTGTCTATTTGATTACCAGACTATTCCAAACACTTTGACTGATGTATGCTATATATGGTAACATGGATCCCATCAATATACCCACAGTCAATGTTAGCATTAATATACCATACATCTGGGTAAATTATAGTAATTCACTAACCTAAATAACATTGCGGCCATAAAAGGGGATGATTCCCCTTACTATCTAACTATGATCATAGTGGGGGAGAACAGTCGCTTCGGTCGTCATGAAATTTACCAAAAAAACGGTCCGGATTTACCAAAAAACATGGTGCAACTGTTTGACTGCCAAAGGACAAATCCATATCATATAATATTTGATGTCTCCATATCTCCATTACACTGTGAATGTCCAACCAGCAGAATTGCACGGGAAAATCCGTAGTTTGGAAGAAGCACCATTCATACTGTATGGTGACCAAAAGATACCAACTGTTTTGGGATTTTCAGACATAATATTTGGTGCTTCATCCCACGAATCGTAAGTAGGTTTGTCCAGCCCAATAAGTGGCTAACCCTACGTACAGTAGCCTATTTACAACCGCGGCTACCCGGTAATTAACCGTAACAAGATGATTCTCCGAGGGAAATTCCATTTATAGGGAAGCCACGCTAGATGGCCAGAGGATTTTTGATCATAGGCTTCCTTGGTACTCAAAAACCCCCCTCATGGCCTTTGAGGCTGGCACCTCGTCTCCACTCCTGACCGGAAATTTTCCGAGTCGGCGCCCCTAAGTTTTTAGTGGTCCATAAGCAACAAAGAGTGTGTTGTAACCAAAATGAAAGGACAATTGACACTTAACAAAAAATCATGGACAAATTGGGGATTGACTGGGATTTATAGTTGAAGTCTCATAATTTATAGTTGATTTTTCATGATGTATTTTTCTATAGGCCAATTGCCGGATTTCTTGTGGATGGAATTTTGACACCCACCTGGTTGGAGACTCAGAAAGTCAATATCTTTGGGTCTAAAACAAGGCCCATTTTGGTAACGGTTCCAGTGAGGTGGTTCTAATGTGTCCAGATATTATGTCCCATTATAACCCATAGGATCCATGGTGCTAGTATATATGCTAACATTTGGGCTATATTGATGGTAAATGTTACCATATATAGCATACATGGATCCTATGGGTAAATAAATATATATACTATCCCATAGAATCACCACATATTACATACTTGAATCACCGTTGTCCCTATTTAAATCACCATTTTCCAACAAAAAATATCCAGATTTATTTCCAATAGAGAAATGGCAACCAATGATTGCCAACAACTGGTGGACGAACAACGCAAGAAATATTTCTTGGTTCTAACCCTCGTCGATGTTTTTTTGTTTTTCGACCCATTTGTCTTGTCTCATCATCATCATCATCATCATCACCGTCCAGTAAACTAACATCGCGATGGACCGTCACCCTGTTTAGTAGGGAAATCAACTAAAAATCACCCATGTTCCATAGCTATGATAGTTTTCCAGAGGGTATCTCAATTTCTTTAGTTGCATCCCGATGCTGAAACTCTCCCAACATCAACGATCTCTTGGGAATAGTCGAAATCACCGAGCAATTCCTGATTGGATTTATACTCCTGCTGGTTTTGTTTTCCTGATTTGTGGTTGCAACGGATCATGCCTATATCGCCTTGCATCTCAATGTCTGTTTAGTGGATGCTTCGATCCCAGTAGCTTTGCAACAACTTAGGAACACGACGTGAAGAAAATGTCGTGGCTGATTTTGGGCAAGGCAGACTGCTTCATCAAGATTTGCATGGCAGGCGCATGTGTTGGCAGCACACTTCACACAATCTTCTTGATCTCGTAGTTCCAAGGAGAAAATCAAAACCACTTAAGCACAATTGGGTGTGGAAACCAGTTTTTCAAAATATAGGCAACCGCTTGTCTAGTCACAATGTTTGCAAACTCATCAGCACACCTTTGTAGCAAAGCAGTCTCGTCAATACATCAATCCCAGCTGAGTAGGAGAGACTGGTCCCAATTCATCCCAAGGCACCAGGACAATTCAACTCACACGTCGGAAAAAGACGGATTGAAATGCAACTGATCCAACAAAAAACATGGCGCCCCATGCCCAAGCACATATATAAGATTATTATAAGATTAGACAAGATTATATAAGATTCTCTTCAAGCGTATATAAGTTGTGTCTCCGTGACACATTGTTCAGAGGTCAACATCCTCCCCACCCAAGGATTACCTGCTGGACGAGGAATCCCAGAGTTCTTCCTGGCACCGCTGCTTAAATGAGGATCGAACCAACACCTGGGGAGAACCAGTTGGTTACTTGGCATAGCTATGGGGGAGAACCCCATAGTCATCAACTGGTTAATGTTGAATTATTAGTTGTACCTTGTACCCTCTGGTAATCTAGCATAGCTACGGAAAATGTCGGGTTTGTATCGATGATTTACAAATAACCATTGTTTTTCATAGCTATGTTGGACTGCCGGAGGCTAGTAGGTGAATAGCTAAGCAATCAACATGATTAGAAGGTCTCCCTGAATCAAATGGGATGAACATGAACGAAGAGCAGTGCCCAATTGATCTTCCGTCCAAAGAAAACCTGCGGGTTGGTGGATTAATTACCTTCTGGCTATTTAACATAGCCATGGAAAATGGATGAAAATGGCCCATAGAAATAGATGGTTTACCGTTCTTCAAAATGGTGATTTTCCATGGCTATGTTAAATAACTAACCAAATGGTAAGATTTCCTATGGTCCCAACCACTGGTCTCGGTCACCCTACCTTGGACGCCAGCCGTCTCCGACAGCTTTTGTTGGAACGCAGCGTGTCCCGGAAGGCGCCCCGTAGGAGATCTGGCGTGACATTTCAAACGGTTTCAATAGGTGCAAACATGGGTTTTGAACCTGGGGTCTCATATATGCTTACCCTGCTACAAAACTGGTTTTAAAATAGTTGAAACCCGCACAACTTGTGATGACTTGTTATTGTGTGTCAGAATTATTTGAACCTACAAACATGCACAGAATATGGAGCGGCTTCATGCTGGAGTTGAGTGGGTTGAGTATCCAAAATTAAGGGAGGTGTACCATAAAACAGCTTCAAACATGTGATTTCACCCACCAAAATCTGCTGTTCATCATTTACGTGTGAAAATCCAGGAGTACGTACAGGTGATTTTACCACCAAATGATCCCAAAAGACCATGATGAGTAACCAGTGGAGCGGTACCCAATTGTTGGATCCGCATTTTGTAGTCCTATAAACTTGAACCACGGGAATCTATACCCTCTGGTAAACTAACAGTTTGCTATTGAACATGGCCATTTATAGTGAGTTTTCCCATCAATAATGGTGATTTTCCATAGCTACGTTAAATTACCAGAGGGTAGATGTGAACAAGTTGTGAATCTATAGTGGAAATTGCGAAAATCATGTTGGTTTTTGACAATCAGAAAATATCAGAAATGGTAGGACGCTCCATTGAATTTAGGCTTCCTTGCTCACCGTGACTGACTACATACTTGGGAGCAAACACATGTTTGGATGTGCATCCCAGTTTGTAAATGGTGTACAAACCCTGTATCACCTCTATCTATCTATATATATACACATAATATTATATATTAACCCATAATATATGTGTACTGTGTATATCAAGATTCTTACCCACCTACAGACTGGCATGCAGCCCAGTTCGTAACAAACATTGCCGCTCTTTCATGCCGTTGGAACCGCACTGCCTGCTTTGTGGCTGGACATGATAAAGGGCTCACATTGCTGATGACTCTCCTCAGCACCGGTGCAGGACCAATGGGATGTAACCCAGAAGAAAAAGTATGGTGAAATCTATCTATAATTGGAACTGGAACAGGAATTTCATGGGCCTTAGGTCTCGTTACAGATACCCCATAGTTGAGCAATACTTGCGTGCCACTAGTCAAACATGGCAACTTGATAGGACGGTCATCAGGTACATCTGGGAGCTCCCCATCTATTTACAGATCACCAATTTCTGCAATGCCCCAAATTTGTTGCGTGGTATCATCCTATGAAACACTCGTTGCGGAGAAAGGATGCTCCTATGTATAAATAACTTTTGAAGCTAGTAAAATCCTGATTTCATAATCTGCCAACCAAGGGAATGATTGAGCAGTGTTAAAAACCCTGTCGTCCCTTCAAAAAACTGGTTGGTTTAGAACGGGATACCCCCTTTAACTCCATGATATTCCCTATAGTTGGTAATTAATAATCCACCTACAATCATCAATCAACCATCATTTCTCACCTACCATCCCCATAATTTTGGTGGTTGAACACACTAGCAGTGATGATTAAACCCCAAGTAACTGACGAACTGATCATTAACCAACAGGGCTACAGGCAGCCACTGCTGGGCCCTGAAGTCGACTAAAGTCGAGTCTCATTCACCGCTTCCGCATGATGTTCACGCAGAAAGTCCAGCCAAGCTCCGTAGGGTTTCTGCCGCAGGCATTTGATGGTTTCCTGGTGACAGGACCAATGAGAGGAAGTTGGGATCATTGCAATCCAATTCATTTTTTGAGGAAGAAAAACTTCATTGGAACCAGCCTGATTGGAAAGAAGTGGGCATTATTTTCCCACCTGCCTGCATCAAAAACAAGGATAATTCTATTCAACAACCCCCAAAAAGATAGAAAAGAAAAAGTCCAACCCTAAAAGAGTGCCAAATGACCTTTTATTGGCTACCGCTTGGGGTACATTCGGGGTTCTTAATCCATATTATAACCATGGCAATAAAGTTCATAAGTTGGGATATGTTGGGATACAACCACTTGTAACTGGATCAGCACTGCCCCGCCAATAAAAAACACTTCTCTATTTCCCATAGGATCCATGGTGCTGCTATATATGGTAATATGGATGCCATCAATATACCCCCAGTCAATGTTAACATTAATATACCATACATCTGGGTAAATTATAGTAATTCACTAACCTAAATAACATTGCAGCCATAAAAGGGGATGATTCCCCGCAATCTAACTATGATTCCAGGCTTCGGGAGAACAGCACCGGTGGGATCCGTCATGGCTTTTACCGAGGATTTTCCGCCACAAAAAAGTTCCACTGCTGGGATCTGCCAAAGGGCTGTTTCCTTCTTCAGGTAGGCCTCCAGTTTCTCCTCAGCCAAGGGTAACTGAAGTTGCAGCCTCTGGTCAAAAAGTGGCCATGGAACAAGTTTGATGGAAATCTAAATGGGAAGATCATCTATAAATAAGGGATCTTCCATTACCATGATTGATTAGAGGGTAAATTGGGAAGTACCTGAATTAGATGTACCAATCATTGGGAAGTACTTGAATTTGATAAATGGATTAATACCAAAGGGTGAATTACCAGTGGAATCCAACGCATCAATTCAATAATTTCATTCCCTATGTTGATGTTTCCATAAGTTACCTAATGATATATCCTGAATTACTCGAATTGCTAAATGGAAAGTACCTAAAACAATGGTACATTCATAGGAAAGGCATCATTGTCCATAAATTGGCGTCATTTTCCATAAGTTACCTGGGGTGGAAAATTGTTAACCCAATTAGTGGCTATACCCCAATGGCATAACCCAAATGGCGGTATTTGAAATTGTATAGTGGCTAAAACATCTACCTGAAGCATGCTTTGTGAACAATACAATATGGTAAACCCGCTGCCACAAACTATCCAAGCAACCCACCATTTGAACCTGGGGTCATTTAAATCATCTACAGTAATGTGGTACATCCAATAATATCATTATAATATCAATAGTAAACCCCAATTGGCGAAGGCTTATTTTTTCGGTTGACCAGTATATATTGCTTGTTGGAAACAATACATGTTGAACGAACATATAAAATTGTTCATTTTAGGGGCCATACCCATTTTCAAGACAAACCAACATATTGTTAATTTTATCCCATTCACAAACTAAAACACAATAATTATATCCAATAGATATCCATAAATTGGCTGGCTAATCCCAAATGTTCTGGTTATATCCCATATACCCAATTATGTTCCATTTTATATCCATTCTCAGTAAATACACCACCATATATATATATATATATTACATATAACTAATACCCTCCAGTAAATTAACATAGACCCTGCCAGATAGGGGTTGGAAGGCTAGTTTGCACTATAAATTGGTGATTTTCAGGGTCTATGTTAATTTACCAAGGGGTAATATATATATATATATATATATCCCACGGAATTCCATGAAATGCCCACGTGTTTTTTCCCATGTGTTTTATATGTGTTTTGTGGCAAATGTACCAAGTTGCGCCGGCACAGGCATTGGGCACCGCCAGCACCAGCACCTCCACGTTGGACACATCGCGAAGGGCCACGTTGAACAAATGCCGTGCACGTGCCACGTGGAATTCGCTGGTGATCACCAGCAGATCCACCGTGTCGACGTCCTAAACAACGGCGACAATCCATGCGCGAAGCACGTTAAAATTTGATGTTATTGCATTAAACCATGTATTTCGGGATACAAACTGTAAATGTATTTAGCGCATAATGATACATAATGTATTATTAAGTATGCATGTATATATATATATTGTCAGCTACACGGTAATTAACATCTATAGTAACTATAGTATTAGGTAATACTAACGACCATGTACATGTAAATGTGTTATTACTGTAAGTCATTCTGACACGTTTCGCCAGCAAACATGCGAAAAAAAATGGGATCAAAGCTGCAACAATTTTGAGTTGAGCCACCAGAAAACATGGAGATCAACATTTGCGGGGGCAATCTACATGGATCCAAGATGATCCAAGTTAGGACTTTGAAACCTCGACGGAACCCCCCAAAAATGGCATGACAGTCAACAATGGGAATCAGGGTTTTCAATCCACAATACATGGAAAATTGGAGAACATTCGAGATTCCAGTAGATTCCTGAAAATCCACAATGTTTTTCATGAAGATCCCATGACTACACTACACCCATCCTCCATGGCTACACCAGATTTCATTTCCAACCCAGCCAAAATTGTTCATTAAATGCCATGAAATCTCAACTACATTACCAATCACCATTAAACCGTCATCCACGAACTAAAATTCCTGATTACATTACCAAAAATCCGAATGGGCTTTTCTTGAATAATGAATCAGGATTATATAAATCCAACTGTGTCACCATTCACCATTCAACAAACATGTTGGGCTGACGGGGGGGGGTTTGCCCCGCTTCACCCGTCTTGTTTTGTCTGCTTGTCAAATGCAAAGTGCACATGGTCAAATGTCAGTTCTGCTTAGCGGTGTCAACATAACTTTCATTTTTTCTTTAAACATGGAAGTTCGGAGCAACCCTTACAGGGGGTTGTGGGGGCGATACGTTGGCATTTTGAGCATTTTTTTACTTGTCACATCATCCACGAGGCATCTTCAAAACACTTGACATGACCGGTGAAATTTGCATGGGAAAGTTAGTGGCAAACAGACCAGATCATCTTAACATGGATATCAATAAGAATACACGCATACAGAAGACTACAAGTATCTGAGAGCAAGAACATAGAGTAAATACATCAACATGTTCAGAATCAACACGTACAAATAACAAAATCAAGCCAGCCGAACAGCAACTCCCCCAACCCCAACCCCAACCCCAACCCCAACCCGAAGACGTCCTTCGCGTAGCATCAACAGCGAAAGCAAGTGCACACGAACGTTAACACATCCCCCCCACCCCAACCCCAACACCAACCCCGAAGACGTCCTTTGCGTAGCATCAACATCGCAAGCAAGTGCACACGAACGTTAACACAGCCCCACCCCCCGGACCCCAACCCCAACCCCAACCCCGAAGACGTCCTTCGCGTAGCATCAACATCGAAAGCAAGTGCACACCAACGTTAACACATCCCCCCCACCCCAACCCCAACCCCAACCCCGAAGACGTCCTTCGAGTAGCATCAACATCGAAAGCAAGTGCACACGAACGTTAACACAGACCCCACCCCCCCAACCCCCCAAAGCAACCGAATAAAAACGCCCCACGTCTACCCAACATGTTGTTTCAACCCATCTTTAAAAAGTGATTCAACTTCTATCAATCCATTTCACCACATGACCAGCCCCATGATTTAAAAACCCGATTAATCCATATGAATCCCATATTAATCCCAATCCATATGAATCCCATGCTTAAACCATCCATCCATCTACATCCTGCACATCCCATGCCCACCTTCATGGCAACGCAGTGTGCACGGCTCATGAGCGCCTCATCCACTGTATGAAGCGCCTCCAAGCCATCAGGCAGTTCCTGACTTGGAACACCTCCAGCAGTGCAGTGATGGGGGTTTTGGCCCCAAAAAATGAAGAAATTATGGGGCAAACTATGGTATAAACAATGGCGAAATGATAGTGACATGATGTGTGTTTGTTTTTTGAGTGGAAGGAAGTGTAACTAATATTATACGAAATCAATGCTTGCAGCTTTTGAATTCGTTGAACAAGAAATGCAGGTGGCATAACATCGTACAGGCACGACATGTGCTGACTCTTGTAAATCTCGTAAGACTCCACCTGTCAACAGAGTGGATATTGGATATGTGAAACACACGCAGATTTCTACATAGGTGTGAATGTTAAAAACAAAAACAACCATGTACAAATAAATTCAAATAATATTTATATACATAATATGTATGTTACACAAATAACATCAAAAACAATACACCTTTACTTCGTATATCAACCTTTACTTTACAGGAATCACTGGAGTCACCATGGCATCAGGTCGTGCCTAATTGCAGTAGGACCTCCCGAACGAAGCGCCAGTGAGATGTCTCGAGGGGGTTGAAGAAACGGCTGGTATCGGCACCACCTGCCGAGGCTGTGCGGAAACACTGAGGGCTCGAAGATTCGGACGGAGGATGGGGGAGGCAAACGAACTGGTTTTCGAAATGTCGAATGTTTGAAGATATGAAAAAAAGCAACTGTAGATAATCATATCTCATGGACTCATAAATTTATCATTGACAAAGTGATGACCATGATGATGATAACAATGATCATTGAAAGTTGCAGGCTGACGCCCCCACACCTTATGGATTTTGTTGCGAAATTCTTTTCGGCCGCGCCCTCTTTCCTGCCCGCCTCCCGGCGTGCCCCCCCTTTTTTTTTCTTTGGCCC
>Ga0126342_10012522_pt1:0-12500 | contig 15122 bp, 14 predicted proteins | sample Cyp1metagenome_FD_92528 | JGI IMG/M metagenome (GOLD analysis project Ga0126342, IMG submission 92528) | Coral microbial communities from Lord Howe Island, Old Settlement Bay, Australia - Cyphastrea 1 metagenome | ecosystem: Host-associated > Invertebrates > Cnidaria > Coral ...
TATGTTTGTATATGTGCTGCAGCCATTTTAGTGCTTTCAGCTACCTTCGAGCTGACTGAGTAAAAGGTGCTGATCAGTGCTCAGGAGTGTTCATCAGATTTAAGAGCCCAAATTCTCTGTTCAACATGATATATGCATGTAGATGTGTATACACATACACGTTCTTTTCCACACTGCGTGTGGAAGCGTCAGGTGCTGCGATCGAAGCATGAGTCCTGCTGTTGCATGTCTTGATATATAGGACATGGACAACAAGGTTTAACCCGTGTCCCAAAGATAAACGGTCGTAAATCCATAGTTTTCCTAGTTTTACTGTATTTTGCCCAAAGTTGTGGAAACTCTGATTTTCAAGAGCAAAAACGATACCAGAGGATTGTTCATCAAGCCATGCCAAGTCTACTGTAAAGCATGCTCATGGACCTCAGGCCTCAATGAAGATCTTGATGAAGATCTTGATGTAGCTTTCAGCTTTGGCAGTCTTGGCATTCAAAGCTGCTTTACATGGACAGTCTCAACATGTCTCAACCCGCTGCGCTCCTCGGTCACGTCTCAAGCATTTGTGCAGTTCACCAGCCTCTGAAGCCACCACAGAATCTCCATGTCTTTCAGGTCGAAGGAGGCTTCAGCCGATCTGGGATGTACAGTTGTAACCGCTGTAACCGCTGTAAAAAAAACTGGTGTAGTCATGGTGTACTGAATGTATTGACTGCAGCAGTGACGCTACCTGACGCAGATGGCATGTGTGAATAAGTCTGAAAGGATACATATTTGTGCCGGCAGTTAAATGGCATCCCAAGTTCCTCGGGTACCGTTTGTTTGCTGTTTCCAGTGAACTGTTCAACCGATTCCACTTGATAGCAGTCTTGTCGCATCTTGTCGTTTTGAAGTCCTGTCAAAGCAGTCTTGTTTTCACTTCTTCGACGAGTTATTTTGGCCAAATCGCTCCAGATCGATGCTTCTGACAGCGAAGACGAATTTACCCGAAGAGCCAACCGCATGGTTTCCAGGCCAAGAGCAGAGCAACTGCAACCAACTGCAACAGCAAACGAATGGCTGAGCATCGCACTGCACGATACTGCACGATACTGCACAAGGTTGATGGACCATGATGGACCGTGCTATCCAGTCTTGTCTGGCTTTGGCTCTAACATATTCTAACAATATTTTTGAGGACAAAAAATGATATGAACTGCAAGTCCTGACCGAACTTTAACTGGTTTGATTCAATTGAGATCAACCGTGATCAGTTGATAATAGTTGATATCAATCGAGAATCCAATAGTGGTGTGGAGATGTGTGGAGTATTGTGCGAGCATTGTGCTTGTCGCAGGTGGTCCGGGGAGCGTCAGTCTGGTGCTCCAGATCGGACCCAATTGAAGAGCCATGTGCGCAGCCGGGAGGATGAAGCTGCCAGGTCCGCTTCAACTTGGACAGGTCACCTGACAGGTCACTGACAGGTCACTGACAGGTCATATCAGGTCATCTTTCTGTGCACACGAACATCGCACAAGATCATGAAGATTTCATCACAAAAGTTTTGGAGCTTTCGCATTTCAAAATGTCTGATGTTTTTTGATTTCCATTCTATAAAATCTGCCATGAAGATGTCAAGTCTTTCTTTTCCAGGGGCCGTGTGAAAGTGCTGGGCCGCCACATCTTGGAACCTCAACGTCAGGTGCAGGAATAGATGTGTTTGCTGTACCGTTGGGCGAATGACAGAAAAAAACACATAAATCATACCGGCGACTTGTGGCTACAGAATTGATGGTGTGGAGTCTCAGATGCCTCAGCAGATGCCTCAGCAGATGCCTCAGCAGATGCCCAGCAGATGCCCAGGAGATGCCCAGAGTAGCAACATGCTTTTCACTGCAGTGGACTACAGTGAAAGTACCCAAAGATATTGATACTGACACTGTACCCAGACAAGTATATCAAGTTTCTTCAAGTTCCACCCACTTCAGAAACAGTCAAACTGAGAGAAACTGAGACGAGTGCCAGGTACCTATCCTGGACAGATGTGAAGTCTTGGTTGTGGGGGCAGGACCTGCAGGTGCGGAAAGCAAAGCTAAACGCACAGCAGATCAGAATCCAGGTCGCCTACAGATCAAAATCATTCAAAATCAATTTGAAAATCATTTTTACTCCATTTTGAGCAGTGCAGATACTTTTCAAAGAGCTCACCACGCTAGGTCCAGGTCCTGCAGAACAAATGCTTCTGCATAACTGCATAACTTCTGGACAAGTGAAGAAATTCACCAAAGCAGTAAATTGCGAACTCCAAGCCATGCACAAACGAACTCCCTGACCGATTGATAAGTGAACTAAATCACCAAGTCGCCAACTAAATCGCCAAGCGACTTCCTCGCTCAATGGCAACACTGGCGTTCAGCATCAGACTCGCGTGCTTCGGCGACAGTTGGAAAGAAATCGAAAGAAATCAGACAAAATTCAATGCTTTTCAATGCTTTTCCAGCCAAAGTCAGTGTCTAGATTCTAGATTTCGGGAGGATGTGACCCGCTTGCATGTCTGCAAACTTGCATTTGTTCATGCTTCTTTAGAATAGCCATATTCCAACTAAGTCTGTAACGCAAAGTTGTCTCAGATGTTGAGACAAGCGCGGAAGGCACCCCAATGATGACTCGCACACAAAGCTTTGTATGTTGTATTTGTATGTATTTGTAGCTCAACCTTTCTCCATCCTTTCTCCCCTGAAATGGTCTTGTCCTTTCTCCATTTGTTCGTTCCTGACTGGGCATGTCAGTGCATGTCGTCTTGGCGAATCGCCTTCCGAAAGCTTGCCGGTGTCCTGTTCGGTGTCATTGTGATCCAGGGCTGCGCAGTTCAGCAAATTCATTGACGCCAAGACGCCTAGGGCAGTCTTGTCATGTCTTGTCCCTTGAAATTTCCGCCCCATGTTGCGGCATGTTGCGGCATTGTTCTAGAATCCCCGAAAGTGTAGTAAAAAATCTGATTGTGATTCGAAGACACTTGCTAGTTCCTCGTTTAGACTTGGATTATCTAAACATATTCGATGCAACTTGCTAGTCTCTCTTAGAGCTGTCTGAAGCAAAAATGACAAAGATGGAGGGTTTGCTGTTGCACACTCCTTTCGCGTTTGTGCAGAGGAATTAACATCAAACAGACATTCGTTGCGTTGAACATGTTGAACTTTTCATTTTGGAAAGTTACTTCGCGAGGCCTTTCCGCAGCCTTGGGTGCTCGCCGCGCTGGAGCAGATACGATGCTGCTGGAGCGCTATGGCTGCTTCGGAGGCGCGGAGACCGGAGAAGGCAGAGAAACCGCATGGTCGCTGGTCTCGCTGGTCTCGCTGGTCTCGCTGGTCTCGCTGGTCCCGCTGGTCTCGCTGGTCCCGCTGGTCCCGCTGGTCAATGGTTTGATGAGTGATATCAGTGATATCTATAATATTTAGTCCAATCATGCCTGAAATGTCACGTCTGCCATTCCTTGTTCGTTTCATCTCTGATCAACCAAGCGTGGATCGAGAGATTGTGTTTTTCGGACTCTATTGCTGCATATACATTCCTGTATGCATCTGGAGTCACATTTGCAGTATACTTTGAATACATAACTATATATGTATGTATATAGAATATTATTCATAGAGATATGGACCGTATCTGGCGCCAACAATAAGCTCATATAATTCAAGCATAGTCTGAATGCAGTGTTTGTTGTGTTCCTTTGAGATGGAACCAAAGTCTTTTGCTATCGCTTCCTGCCTTGCGCAACGCTCTACTCTAGCCACCACTTATTTCTCGATGCACCTGCAATGCAATGCCGCATAAAGCGTTCTTTTGTGACCCACTCTTTTTAAATGTGCCCTTGTTTGAAGTTGTTTGAAACAATGTGTCCACATCTCCTTGTGCTCTCTTCCAACTTCCTGTCAACCCAGGCACCATCACCACAGTTGGTATGGAGACGCTGGGATGGTACCGATATGAAGCTCAGCTTACGATCCCTTCAGATTGAAACCACAGGTTAAAACCACAGGTTATCCGCTGGCGATTTTGCAGGTGCCCTGCAAATGCTTATGCATCGATTGTGCATCGATTATGCATCGATTATATGGGTCATTACTATGGATCATTACCAAGTCATTTGCTAAGCCACTACATGTCACTACTAAGATCTACTAAGTCATGTTTGGGCTGTGCCGTGCTCGTGACCGTCGTGACCTCGGATGTGCCCAAGGAGGGAACCGAAGATTGCGAGGGAATTGGACGCGAAATGGAACGAGTGGCGGAACGCATGGGGGGTACTACGAAGTGGCCCTACAATGACTCAGACTGCTTAGACGCAGCTCCTTGATTTCGACCGGAGCAAAGGCATTTTACATGCATTTTACATATTTTTGCACATCAATTCTGGACAAGAAGGGCAGAACGAAAGGGTGTAGCGTCAAGATCATCTCATATCATCTCTATGTTTGTCTGAGAGTGTTCTGATTTCCCGACTGTGATGAATGGAGATGGTCAAGTATGGTCAAGTATGGTCAAGGGAACACAATGATTTTACCTTTGGAAGCGCATGACGTCAGCAGAGTTCGGGGACAATTCTGGTTTATGCTGCACACAAGTCTGGCCTGAGGAGAAGTTCAAGCTGGTTGCTGATAGCCTCATCAAGGACATATTGTGAGCAATGCCTTCAATGCTTTTTGCTTTCACAGTCGTTCATTTTATCCTTTGGAACGGCCTTTTACACCCTTTTATGTTTTTTTTTTAATGCATGCCGTGTTTACAAACCTGCTTTGGACACCTGCTTTTACATTCCAATGCACCTGGCATATTCTGGCATGGTGGATCTTTGAGGAATCTGGAGTCCGACCTATTCTTCACATTTGGGTAGTTGAGGCCGGCTCATTTCTTTCTGACATTGACCCTGGCCAGTTGAGGTCACTAAGAGGGTAGTGCAGGATCCCTTGTCATTTTGCCTTTTGCAGCTATGTCTCAGGGTCGCTTCAGTAGCCAGGCATTTTTTAATCCAATTGTCAAACCCGTTTGCGTTTCTTGCCTCCAAACACTGCCTTTGGTACTGCGAACATTTGAGAACATGTCCTCATATCAGCAAGACTTCCACTAGGCATTTTTGGCGTGAGGTTCTAATCAATTCAGAGAACCAGATCTACGGAGTCATCACTGAGTCGAAGTCTGGACGTCAAGCCATTCTGGCAGATCGAGTCATTGACTGCACAGGCCCGAACTTGCACTGCAGTTGCTTGCAGAGAAGTTGATGCGGTGTTGCTATGTGTTGCTTGTTTCTCGCGTAGTGTTTTGTCGGCAAACACTTTGCTGTGCTAGCGTATCAGCAAGGAAAAAATTAAACTCAGTGATTGGAAATAAATGGAATCCACGGAGTAAGTGGAAAAACTGCATCATAAACCCATTTCAGGATATTTCAGGTTCATAAATCATAAATAATCTCCACGTTCCGATCACCACCCAGAAGGAGATGCGGATGTGGCTCACCTCGCTGGCTGCAAGTATTCCGTGATCGACATTAGCCAATCGTTGGGTGTGACAACCGTAGCCCAGCTTGGAAGGGATGGAAACTGCAAGAGAATTGAGAATCGTGTGCCAAGGGGGGTGAAAGAGTCAGTAAGGGCATAAACATGCATAGAGTGCTTGGCAAAGACATTATATTGTACTATAGTATTACTATAGGATCTTTCATTCCGGGCCAATGAAGATGATCCAAACTCCAAACATACGTGCCCCACGTATCCAAACCTTAATCTGATGCTGGGCAGCTCGAACGAGCACTTGCAGTCGCTTGTGTGTCTTGGGCACTCGGGCACTCATGTTTGTCCTCGTCGACAGGAAATCTTGTCACCAGAAGCATGGCCAAAGTGGCCGAACTTGTCAAAGTCTTGCAGGCATTGTCCAATTGATTATCCTGTGGCCAAAGGTTTTCAACGCAGTGAATGTGGACGTGAGCAAGTTTAAGGACTACACATCCAGGACTCAGTGACCAACTCAAATAACTGTCGCAGCTGTCGGTGCTAACTTGTTGTTAAACCGTTGAACGGCAACCTTTTTAGCTGTTGAGCAGCTGGCAGCAGCCGACGAGCGGCTGGTGTGGTGAAGATTTCCTCATCCAGTGGAGTCAATGGACTTGCCAAAAAAGTTAGAAACATAAGTTTTTCCCACTCGGTGTGTAGCGTTGACAAAGGCAAAAGTGCAATGAACATGTAATGAACATGTAATGAACATGTAATGAACATGTAATGAACAGTGTATTCCTATGTATTCCTGCTCTCTAGCCTTGCAGCGCTCGCCTTGCTCTCGCCTCAGGAATCCTGCCACCTACAAGGATTGGAGTCGAACTTGGGAACAGACCACCTCGGGCAAGGAGGAGAGCCGCCCCTCTGATGTCTTAAGGCAAAATTGCAACATTTTTACTGCATGTCACGTACGGCCTTTGTTTTATTTGTCTGCTTTGCCAAGTATCCTTGGACTTTCTTTTACTTCGTACGGTTTTTCATCACTTTTGTGGTTCAATCATTTCTCTTCTACAGTAGTTACTCAGTACACGTTTAATACCTTGGAAGAGAAACGCTTTAATCTGAGGACATGAACGCAAGTGTTGGAGCTGTCTAGACAACTCAGCCGTGGGGTTAATTGACCGCCCTGCTCTGTTGCTCTTGAGTCTACAAGAACCACTGAGTGTTATTCAATGTTATTCATATGATTTCATATGTCATTTGGGAGCAGCCCCTATCTGTTTGGGTTCTGCGATTAAATTCATCTACTCACAGGTACAAATTCGTCATGTAGCAGGACATAGCCATGACACGTTCAACCCACCAAGCTCAAGCAGAGGAGCATCTGAAATCTCCATACCTTGACCGTGAGTTTGAAAAGGCTGCTGAGGCCTGACGGGTGACGTTAAGACTCTCTAGACCTCTGCATTGAGTTCATGGGTGTGCTTGTCCAAAGCATTTGTGTGAAGCAGAAGTTGTGGCTCAGTTGATTGCGATGAAGGTTGTGTTCAAAGATAGGAAATTCTCGGAGGATTCCTACTTGAGTTGCAGACCGGCCAGGAAACAAATGGAAACACCTTAGCCTTAACCAGAGCTTAAACAATGATTAAAACAACGACGAGGCCATGGCAATTTGACCTGTTTGGGGGAAGGAAGTTTCAAGTGGCTCAAGCGTCTCAGGCCGGAGTCATCCCCGAAGACAAGATCGGAAACTTTGGTGGAAGTTGGTCGGCCTTATCAGATGCTGGAGAGGCTACGAACCTCAATCTGGTGCACAAGAAAGGTGGGGGATACCGGGAAGATTTGAGGAAAGATGAGGAAAGATAGTTCCACGGTAGAGATTGGCAGAGATGATGACAAAGTATGTACGACATTGTATGACAAAAAAGACTTGTCAACATCACCGATTGGGACATTGCTGAACTGGACGAAGCTGATTTAAACATGGAAATACAGAGGATTTCAGGAGCAAGAGGAAAGGGCTGGATCTAATATGGGTTTAAGAAGCAGGAGAAGCAAAAAAGGAAGACAAAGAGACGAAGAAAGGTGGAAAGAGTTACTAGATGGGAGAATTAAAGGCACAATAAGTCACAGCATACCAAAGAAATCCAAAGAATAAAGGATGAAGTCAGTGTCTCTACGCCACCCAGCCGCTTCCGATGCAAACAAGTACATGTGAACTGAGAAGAACTTGAAGCTCCAGTGTGTTTCAAATACCTGGTGTCAAAATGTGTCAAAGGGCTTGCCACACTGGTACGGCCACCGGCCATACGGACGAAGACTATCCTGTTGTGATTGTAGCGGCGGCAGTGGTGAATACAGAATTCAGACCCACCAGGCACTCAATTCCAAGTGTTTTAGCATAGCTTATGCAGATGACGTAAGCAGCAGAATTTGCGCAGATGAAAGCTTCACATGCCTTCACAAGACTGCGCATATTACTGTACACGTTCACAGGGTTCTACAGAAGCGTGCTTTCGATCCAATATCATTCGGAGTTGGATACCTGCTTCCTGATCAAATCTTGCTTCTTGAACGCAGCATATTTGGTTTCAAAGCAAGAGTTTCCTGCAAGCACATGGTTCATTCTGGTTCCTTCCCTCAAAGATCTGATAGAATGTGAATTTTCATATTGATTGAGGCAAGGGATTTTTTGCTTGTCAAGCTGTGTTCCATCTTTTCGAGAGAACCTCTGGGAAAATTCAAACGGATCTGCCAAGACCTCTCATATTTTGTTTCGAATACGGCTCTTGATTTGCCCTCTCCGACCAGGAGTAGATGCAACGTGTGTGAGGTGCCGGGCGTCATTTGTTGGTTTTCTCGTCCTTGGCTCCAAGCCTTAAAAGATATTAAAAGAGTAAAAAGAAAATAAAAGAAATGGTTTCTCAGTTTCTCTCATATGAAATGCAACCCTTTACGCGAATAGATTGTGCGTCCAAGCTCTGTTGCGTCATCAAAAGTGCATGCCACATCCCATACCGTCCCTAGACCGGACCGTCACAGGAGCCTTACGGACGCAGAGATAGAAGGGCGTCAAAATGTGATGCATGCTCTTGATGCACTGCGGCACACTGTGCCTGGCTTCGAGTCTGAGACCCAGGCGAATGGAAAATGAATGGAACATGATTTTTAAATGATGGAAAATGCTTGCAGACATTTGCAGACTCTCAAATCACGGGAACTGAAAACTCTTTCCTGGTCCTAGACCAGTTGTTTGTTTATGTTTTGGGGAACTGTATATGATTCCCAGATTCTTCCTTGAATAGAAACTGGAGAGCATGCTGAATTGCCTCCAAATCGAGCAAAGACCTGCTTCAAGAGTCCCGTCCCCTTGTGGTTCCCAACAATTTTACTACCTGTTGGTTGCCTTGGTTTGTTGCACTTCTGGTCCGCCGCTGCCAAGTCACAAGATTCTGAGGAATGCAAAGCTTCGAAACTTTGCAATGACAGTCGGCACACGTGACTCCCGCAAGATCATTGGCAGGTACAACCTGACCGGTGCCTTGGAAGAAGGACAGTTGCAGAATCATGTTGCAGCTGTTGACATGAAATTGACAGTCAAATCCCAAGAGAGAGCAACGAGTGAGAACTACCATCAGATTCATACATTGTCTTTGCATTGTCAACCGGCTTGGCGTCTGGTCCCAGGTCAGGACGTTTGCAACCAAGCGCGCTTTGAAGACGCAGTTGGTATTTTCCCTGAATTCATTGATGGCAACTTGTTTGATTTACAGAAGGTAGTAGGATGGCCAGGTGGGCCGGGTGGGTCTACGCAATACACAAAGTCTGAGCGAGGTTAAAGCGGTTTAGCTTGTGCCGCTTTTGCACAGACACAAAGAATTGCCAAGCCTTGGCCTTTCAGCTTTGGCCTTTCAGCTTTGGCCTTTCAGCCTCAGCTTTGGCCCGTTTCAGGTTATAACATCTTAATCCTCCCTACGACTGGTCGCTTCTTTCAGGCAGCATGCACAGACCATGTTGTCACTTGAACTTTATGGCCTGATTTATGGCTGTTTTCGTCTTGGAGTGCTGCGCAGAGCAAATTGAAGTGTCCATGACTGACTCCAGGTGCCATACCGTTGCTTGCTGCCAAGCAGTGGCGCCGACAATTTGCTGGTGGCCGGCCGTGTCACTCGGCTTCACACCGGGGCCTCTTGCCTACTGTCTCTCAGGGAGTGACAGCACAACTATTTGGATCCAATAAATGCTCTGAAAAAAATACAATAATGCAAAATGCACCAGACATCAGGTTGTCGTAACTCATTTCCAGATTCGCTGTGAAGATGAATTCGAGGCTAATTCTTGATCTTCCAGTCATGCTAACACTACACTACGCCTCACTACGCTCAAGACACATCAAAGACTTGCAGCTCCGTTGTACATGCGGCAAGTAAATTAATGATATTAATGTAATTATTAATGTAGTAGCAATTAGTAGCATGTCATTGTGGCAACATGTCCATGTCCTCTGCCATTTCACTGATGCACCCTCACCGATCCAAGGCTGTGGCTGGCGACAGGGTTTCCCATGCGGCCATGCGAAACATGATGGCCTCTTGGAATTGTGATGAATTGTGCATGTCTACAGAGTCTACAGAGTCTACAGAGTCTACAGAGTCTACAGGAGAGTTTCTGTTGTGCCCGGAATTTTATGAGAATTTCTGTTTCGAATTCAGTGAATTGCTTCAGCGTGTTTGACCTAAGGCGTGCACCGTCACGGGCCAGGCTGCAGGCGTTGCAGCTGCAGTGTCTCTGCAACAGAACACTGTTGTGCCGGGAGGCCAAGAACTACACAAATTGGATGTGCGAAAGTGCCTGGGAGATTTTAAAAGTGTTGGAAATCGGCTAAAAGTCAAAAGATATGAAATGTAGATTCAACAAATGGACACAGATGGACAACTGCGTGAAAGTGGGCACTTTTTCCGAGTCTTTTTCAGGAAGAATGTTGACGTTTCCGATGTGCAGACAGAGCTTCAGAGGCGATGCAGTTATTTTTTTTGAGCGAACGATGCCCTCCAATCCGAATACAATCCACTCTTCTCATGTACACACTTGTTCCTCTTATGACTCATATAATATCATATAATATCATACAATATCATATATGCAATGTCATGTGATATCATATATACGTATATATATAATACATTCATAATACATTATAATACATTATATACTATTGTTCTATTTTCAGTAGCATTTACAGTCTTGCGTTTGCAGGGATGTCTAGAGCTTTCTCGCTTCTCATCTTGCCTGTAGCTTATGTGCCTTATATTCTTTCGCAATGCAAATTCAGAGTCACCTGGACAGGCAAGGCGTCCGCTTGAGCTGAGCCGAAAGTGTTCTTGAATTCAAAACGAATCGGACTCATGAACCAACTTTTGCAGGCACAGAAGATACTTAATAAATTTTAATAAGTAGTAGACTTAGTAGATACTAATTCAAATGGTATACAAGATGCTGCAGCACACAATGAATCCAATTGATTTGACATGCGAAAAAGGATGGCAAGCAATATGCACAAGATACGGCTTCTACTTGGTGGGTTGCTAGTTTCCGAAGAAGTCTTTAAAGAGTGGCAATTGATTATTGCATTTGAGACTAATTTTCATCCAGATTAGCTACAACGTGACAGCATGTACCACAGATCATTTGAATAGATTTTCCGATTCACAAAGCATCCATGTTGCATTTTGCGAGCCCTTGCCCGGGCTCTTTGCCTGGGCTCTTGCTGTCAAATACCTGAGCTTTTCAAGCTCCGACAGCTCTCCGCCGGGCCATGATAAAACAGGCGCAGCTGCAAGCGCCGATGCCACGGGCAACACAGGCAACATTTCAAACAGCCTGTGCTTTCCACAGCCGTGGCCTTCTCCACAGCCTCCACGGCCTTCACTCTGAGTGCTGCAACATGCTGCAACGGTCAACAATCAACTGATGCGCTGCTGGTGTGGCATTGTTGCAGCCGAACTTGTGCGTCATACTTTTTGTTTCAACATGGTGGAAGTTGTCACAGAGCACCTGATCAATCCTTATCAATCCATAATATGGCCGTTATGTTTCTTGATTTTCTTGTCATGTTTAAACTTATCCACTGCTTAGAGAAGGCCTTTGGGCTTCGGGGTCCCGTGGAGTCTTCATCCTGCAAGGGTAGGATTTGCCTTTTGCATCCTTGGCCTCGTCCAGGATTCCAAGGATGGCAGTTGCGGGATTCCAAAATGACAGAATTTCACAGAATGTTTTTTTTTTTTTTTTTCGAACCACAACAAAAAATCTTTGCTTGCCACTTTGCCACCGATCCTGCTTTGGCATTTGGCTGAAGTGGCGGATGCCTTACACTGTACTTTTGAAAGAACGCAGAGCTGCGCGGCTGCGATGTAAATCAGTGTCGGGCGAAAGGCGCGGAGGATTCCAATCTAATGGCCATTGCAAACAAAACTAAACAAGGAATCCATATAGTTGCAAGGTCTTGCAAGATGTCGCAATCTCATAATTGGAACCTTGAGCCTGAAAACCCCTGTTCCAGACCAGCGGGTGAGATGGCTCGGAAAAAGATGCTCTTGCCAGATGCAGGGACCATGCAAGATGTGTTGAGAACCTCTCAGAACATGTCACAACACATTCCTTTCATTCCTTCACCCTGAACAACATTCATTTTATATCATTTCATACTATTGCGGAAAGATTGGTTTGTAGGAAGTTGAGCATCGCTGAGTTGGGTGCGTTTGGCGTTTCAGGTGAAAGCGGTTAGGGTAAATTCGTAGTGCGTAAGGCCTTATTTTTTTTCCCCTGTTGAACACTTGTTGAACACCGTGCCATATCATCGCAATGCTCCACATTGGTTGAGCTCTTCCCAGACGCGGCCCACTTTGCGTGGACACCGACGGTCACCGACCAAGGCAACCTCCTCGTGTGGCCACTTTTGAAGTTGAAGAGTCTGGTAAAATCTAAAATAGTATCACAGCAATATCGATCAAATGAATATCTCAAGTTATCAGAGTATCA
>Ga0126342_10012523_pt1 | contig 15121 bp, 17 predicted proteins | sample Cyp1metagenome_FD_92528 | JGI IMG/M metagenome (GOLD analysis project Ga0126342, IMG submission 92528) | Coral microbial communities from Lord Howe Island, Old Settlement Bay, Australia - Cyphastrea 1 metagenome | ecosystem: Host-associated > Invertebrates > Cnidaria > Coral ...
AAGATAGATAGATAGATAGATAGATAGATTAGATAGATTAGATAGATTAGATAGATTAGATAGATTAGATAGATTAGATAGATTAGATAGATTAGATAGATAGAGAAAGAAAGATAGATAGATAGATAGATATAGATAGATAGATAGACAGACAGACAGATAGATAGACAGACAATTACAACTACAACTACCACTACACTACACTACACTACTGCTACAGCTACAAATACAAATATTCTACGCTACATTACGCTACACTAATTACACTACACTACGCTACATTGCGCTACACAATTACACTACACTACACTACATACATCTAATTACACTACACTACGCCAATCACACTAAAAACTACAACAGCAACTACTACCACAACTACAACTACAATTACAACAGCTACCCTTTACGCTACACTCCAGTACACTACACTAATTGCACTGCAGCACGCTACAACTACAAATACAACCACACTACATTACACAACACTAAGCTACACTGATTACATCGCATTACAGTACAACTACAGCTGCAGCTGCAACTACCACTACATGACACTACACTACAACTACCACTACATTACACTACACTACGCCACGCTACACTGCACTACACTACGCGACACTACACTACACTACACTGCAGCTGCAACTACAACTACAATTACAACTACAACTACAATTACAACTGCACCACACCACGCTACATCCAGCAGTTGTGGTAAGGTGACCACTGCAATCATTGCAACCACTTCAAAAAACGCAACTGCAACCATCTGTCGGTCCATCAGTGGGTTGGCTCTGCCATCCGTGATTCACAACCAACCTCTCCTGTAGGTTTCCTATTTTTGAAACTTCCGCCACCGCCTTGTGCGGCACTACTGGTAGTTTGTTATTTTTTGCTGTCGATTGGAAAATTATTGTTTTTGCAGTTGGCTCACACTGCACGCTGTCGCAGAGTCACCAATCCTGAGTCTTTACTGTGAATTTCTAAAGCTAACTGAATTGGTGTAACGGTGTAACTGTTCAAATTAAGAAAAACCATCATTTGCATGCCGCTGTGAGGGAATAGTGGTGCGGGCCTTCAACAAGGGTCCCTCTCACGTTGCTTCTGAATTCAGATCTCATCAGGCTGTGATCTCTTGAACTTCAAATCTTGACACATGTTTTTTCAAAATTTCATCCTCAAATCTTAAAACAGATCCTCTCCGGATCCTGTCCTGATCCTGTCTTGCAGGAGTCGAACAGCCGAGATCAAATGGACCCTCTCGAGCAGTAAACTTAGTCAGGTATTGCAGATACGAAGAAAACATGCTGCTAGCAGTGCTAGGGCTTAATTTTTCCCCACAATTGATGATGAACCCTTGGCACAACACCTCATGGTGGTGGCGATGGTAGTGTTGTACTGACATGCGGTCAACATATGTCAACACAATCTTGTCTTGTTTCCCTTTGTCCAGTACCGATCCAAGAAGTTGAACGAGATACATCAAGATACACAAGGGCAACATGACCGGATAAGAACGGTTCTAAGAATGGCGTGTATATGTGGAATCTGCGTCCAAGGCGAGTCCAACTGTTTGCTTATATGATGTGACGGCAGAAAGGCCAGGCGCGGTGTCCTTTTTTTCCGGTTCTTTTTCCCACAGGCCTAGCCACTGCCAAAATTTTCATCAAGTCCGAACAGGTCGAACGTTTTGTTCAACGTTTTGGGTCAGCGTTTTCTTGTGTTCCCCTATCTCAGTCGTCCACTCCCCGTATCCCCCGTATCCCCTAGTCCTGAACAGGCCGGGACTCCGGGACTCGGCACACCTCGGCACGTCTCGGTACTTCGTGATTTTCCGTCATGGAATGGGCCCATGGGCACAGCCAGCGTCTCACGTGGACACAATTGTGGCACCGTGTTTTTTTTTAAAAAAATATGATTCATTTTTATGATTCATTTCAGAATATTTCAGAATATTTCAGTGCCTGTGCAGAGTATCGACTCATTCGATGTGCACAGTTGTACAAACTTGTCCCAAGTGGGGTCACTTGGTGTCCACTCGAAATCCAAGAAGCGTAAGCCTCTCCATTGCACTTCGAAGGTTGGATTTCGAACGCTGGTGAGACCTGGCAAGGCTTCTTCCATGCTGTTGTGCAGAGATGTGATGCATCCATGTGTTTTTTGGACATCTTCAGCACAAGTCGTGCCTTCTGTAAAGGATGATTTCTATATATATATATATATTTCTATTGTTTTCTTCCTTTTAGAATGTTTGTTTTTCTTCATCGAAGAAGTCAAGTTGTTTCTAGGTGTTTCCGAGGCAGATCATCCAGATCCGACCTGCACAGCAGCATGGTGCACATGAACACAGGGAGGGGTTAGACGCTCAGACGCTCGTGCCAGGACGGACAAGGGCTGTGTAGGGAAACTTTCATATGCTGCACAGCACAATCGTATCATATCGTATCAGTTGACTTTCGAAAGCAAAAGACACCCAGCTTCATGTTCATATAGAATATAGAATGAAAGCAATTGATGATACTACGCGTCCGTCAAGTGCAGAGCAGAGCAAAGCCGAAGCTGCAAGTCACAGCGTCTTGGCAAAGTGGACTCTGAAAGTTCAAATCATGTTAAAGACATATTTTACATATTCGCTACATGTTTAAACATGTTTCAGTGGGTTGTGGCTTTGTTTTCAACAAAGATTCTTCTCATTCTGACAGCATGGTGCTGTACCCCATTCCATACGTCTTTGCATCATGGTTTGCAATTTTACAAGAGTTCAACAGCGCTTGAAAGTTTGCAGGAAGGTTAGCGATTTTGGAGGGTTTTGGAAGGTTTGCGGTTTGTGCTCCGACACCAAGACACTGCGGGAGCGGCGCAAAGTAGCCACGGTCTGCACACAAAGCTGGAAACCAAACACCGCCGAAGCTCACGGCACAGGATCGTCACAAGATGTACTATGCTATGCCATGCTATGAGTGCTAACGATTTCAACATATTTGCATTGCACTTGATATATTTTGATATGCCACGCGCTTGTTGCTAAAGTTTGACCAGAATCTAGCGAATTGGCCGCCTGTTTGCATGTGCTCGGATCATTTCAAGAATCGGTTTGAACTTTGAAATCCCTTCATTGATTGGAGAGTGTTGATTGAAATCTTATCTCCTTGGTTGCAATGTGATGCAGAAGGCTTGCTTTGTCGCCGAACCCAATCACAGGCTGGTAGTCCATGATACCGTGATACATATTCAGATCCCATTCAGAAGGCCCTTTCCAACAACATGACATCAGGGTACGGGTGCGCATAGACAATCCGAAAACTTTCCAGGATACCAAAACTATACAAGACTTTCCAAGACTTTCCATGGGTCAATGACTGCCGCCGGAATTATGATTGTTTTCAGGGATCCAAATCCCACATCCCATGGATAAAACAAGGGAGCCACCCATGCCCCTTTTGGAGTGGTATGTCTCCACAGCTGAGGGGTGGAAAGAAGTTGTTTACTGAGAGAATGTAAGATATGTAAGCTGTAGACTATTTCAAACAATTTCCCAGGAACATGGAACAACAACACGACGGATATCGGATTGAAATCAGCCAAGCAATAAAGAACTTACTGGTCATAAAGAACTTACTGGTCTTTTTCGCTGTTTCAATTTGTTTCAATTTATTTCTGAATTTCAATTAAAAATTAAATAGTAATTAAAACACTGATTCAAATTAATTAAACTATATTAAACTTTCAAAATTATTTTTTCAAAATTTGTCAAATCGACCCTCAGCTTCGCCTGCTGAGCCTGGTCCGTGTTGCGTTGGAGGCTGTACGTCTCCCATGACACGGAAACCCAGCTCCAGCGGCTCCACCGCAACGGAGTGCAGAGTGCAACGGATCCGATTTCGGAGTTCGCGAGCCCTCGACCCAAGAGTTCGGTTGGGGTTCCTCTTGGGGGTGGCATGTCTTTCCGAGAGTCATGTGTATGCACAGTATGTCTTTCTGATTTTGGCAGGCCGTGGTACCACATTTCTGCCATTCTTCAAGGTTGATCATGGTTGATCTGTGTTGGGTCGTCGGAAATGATTGGGACATGGCAGACATGGTATCTAAATGTGTCTATGCGTAGATCTGGAGTTGGCCACATGCTGCTCATGAGCCCAAGGGAATTCGAGGCGAAGCTACAAGAGCTATGGAAGAGTTATGGAAGAGCTACAAGAGCTGAGCCGAGAGAACGGTAGAGCCGGAGCAGATCTTTAGATCTGGTGTCGCCAAGATTGGCCATGGCCCCGGCGCCATGCCAAGCGGTAGACCTTGTGTCTTAAAGCAATCTTGTTAGGACCACAATCATCACAATCGTGCTTGTTCACCTTGTTCGCTTTGTTCTAGAACGGCCAAGAGAAAAGAAAAAGGCGTGATTCAGGGTGAAATTCCGCTCTTCATTAGCTTGAATGTGGGTCATGTTTCATAGATTTCAATATCTTGTCATCTTTTGATTCTTTTTCATTATTTTTCATTCACTTGTCACTCTTTGTCACTTCTTTGTCACTCTTCAGTTCGCTGTTCATTGCAACAGCTTAGGCTGTGGAGTCTGTGGAGATGTGGCCAGGGATGCCTCCGCACAGCTCCATGTTTCATACATCGTTTCATACATCTCCTAAGTCCATCCGAATCCGAGTCTCAAATTGTGACAAGTTACGGACGGAACGTAAACACTGAATACCATTTAAGAGACTTCAGGTCCTCACAATGCCACCACCAGCTCCCCCAGCTTTGGCAATGTACCCAACCCTCTGTAGTTTTTGTTTGCAATGATGGAAGGATGGGCTTACAATGGTTTACAGATGTTTACAGTTTACAGCAAAACTTTGGGGGGTATGCTCTAACCCTTGTCGATCCATCTTGATGCGTTTAGCTTTCTTTGCAACTTTTGGGCTCATTCGGTTTAATTGAAGGGCTGGACATGTGCATTCACTGTGACATTTGACGCATCATTTCCGCTGCATGCCTGCCCCTTCGCTCTTTTCAGGCTCAGCTCAAATGTTGGTAGAACAGGTTGAGCGAAGACAATGTTTCATTCGAAGCCCTTTCGCAGAGTGGCAAGCTGATGGGTTTGACATTGCAAAACATCGAGACAAAGATGTGCACCTTTTCCTTAACTAAAGCATAGCGAGGAAAGGCATTGTGTGGAGTTGTTCCAATTTGTTGCAATCACAAGGATGCAACAGAGTATTGTTTTTGGAAAAGGTTGCAACAAAGATATATTGTTTTTGCATGAGATTTGTAAAATCACTTTCTCATATTTCCTATGGAGATTTCTTTTGTCCATTCCTCCAACAGGTTGTTTTACCCGGATCAACGCACATTTTGTTTACCGCGCAACCTACATGAGTTCGGACCAAGCGCAGGCGCGGGGATTCTCGAATGCAACAAATATCATAAATATTGAGATTATTGAGGTCTGGATTCGCATTGGCCTCTCATTCATTCTCATTCCCAAGCGACAATCACATGACTTGCTAGTGTTCACTTTGAGAAGACTCCTGCAGACATGGGAAGGGCAGCAAACTCCATGCACAGCAAGAGCCTAACCCCTGGGGAATAATAGAATCGCAGTTTCCAAGATACGAATACAATGCCATAATGCTATAATGTGCTGCTTGTTTTTGTTCTCCTCCTGGGCAGATGTTTTTTGGACCGCCACGTGTCTCCAGGATATGACGGGACGTCTTGGACTGCTTCAAGCAGGCGGGCAGTGGCAGTACGGTGTACGCTGTGTACGGTACGGTGTGCACTACAGTGTGTACGAGGTAGTCTTGGGTGGCTTGGAAGTTTAGACGTTTAGATCATGTATTTTTCCAGCATATATAGGTCCAGTTGGCGCCCAAATCCACGGTGAGCAGGCGCTCTGTCTAGTGCCCATTGCATCACCTTCCACCTTTCCTGATCGCATCTCTCAATATCTCTCATCAAACTGTTTTTTCCACCTTCACAGAATACGCAATTCCGAGATCGGAAAATGTAGAAAACTCCAGCATGAGGAAGCATTTGTGACGTGTCTGAATGTGTATATTGCTTGTGCTATGCATCGGGACAAAGGGAAATTCGGTAACAGAGAAATGCGGGAAAGGATGCAGGTCTGGGGCCCGAACAACAGGACAGTTGAACGACCAGGGAGAGAAGATGTCATATCAAGGCATCAATGCCGACAAAACAGGTGCAGGTGAAAATGATTGTAAGTTGTAAGTTGTAATTGTGACAGGTCGCTTTTTGGTTGGACTATAGAGTATATGGTTACCTTCACAACGTGACGGTCCTTTGTTTCGTTCACCTGTGACCGAACCCTTCCAAATCTGGCATTTGCATTTCTTTTATTTTTGAACTGGATAGCCCTATACAGCTCTGGCATGAACTCTGCAGCTTGGTACGTGAACTCATCCAAGAAGCTTGCTCTCAGACACTTTACACACTGGCATTTGCTTTATTTTTATTTTGATTTGGAATTGGATGGTCACATGCAGCTCTTGCATGAACTCCCGGCACGTGAGCTCTTCCAAGAGGCTTGCTCTCAGACACTTCACTCCCATGCAAGTTGTTTGAACTATTCCATCCATGGAAGTTGATCTCTGCATTGAAGCAGTTTCAGAAATCCTCCTTGCGTTGCCACTTTTTAGATCAAGGGTGGGTGTGGTGGGAGCCCACGACTTTATTTGGAAGGCTTCACCCGCCAGAAAGAAGAAAACTTAATCTTTTTGATACTTGTTGAAACTCAATGCACCTATCCAATTACAAGATTTCCAGGCTGACGGATTCTTACAGCATCTTCAAGCAGCAATATGTGGACAGCCCGTTTGCCGGCAATCGTCGGATAGCTTTGACAAAGTTGTCAACCAATTCGTACCGGTTCATACCACAGTGTGCAGTCTTTACTTTTTCCCAGTCACCAATTGCAACGAGAACGGAAGTCTGAGACTGACAGCGGCGCACAATGCGCGCAAACATGCGGACAAGAGTGCCGCAACCAAAGAGAAAATGGCGTTGCCAAATTGCGACTCTGTTTCACTTTGACAAATGCGAAGACTGTGTCAACTTGAACGCCTTTTTTGGGACATATGATTATATGACATCACACGTACATATGTTCAAGCGCTCTTGCATGACGTTTGTTTTTTTTTAAACACTTTTAATTTCAAAGTCTTCGGCGAGGCTTGCTGCGGGCGATGTCCGAGCGCCGCGGCGGGTTGTTCGCCATCGTCCGGGGCCACGCAGCGGCTGCGGAGGCCAGACTGTGGAGCCCAGGAGGCAACGAAACCATCCTGTGACACAAAGCGAAACGTTAAAAAACAAACTTTATGAACTTTGTGAAAGTATGTGAAACTTGGATGTTGAATGATGTTGACACACTTCAAGGAGAGTAATTTGTAGATTGTGGGTTCTTCCATTTTGTTCATGTCAGACACCAGGACTTCCTGGCAAAAGATTGAAACGTTTGACCAAAAACAGCCTGGTCCGGCCAGTTGCCCGCAACCGCCAAGCCAGAGCTAGGCGGCATGAAGCAAGGTCGGGAAGTCGTCGGAAATGGGAAAGCATGGTGTTTTCAGAAGAAAGCACGGAGTGTTTAAGTTTTTCCCGACCTGCCGGGCAAGGGTCTCTAGATTTTATCCGTTTGCTTTCTCCTCCTCGTCCTTCTCCTCCTTCGCCTCGTCGCAACCGCGATCTCCAGATCTCAGCAGGCACTGCCGGACCTCAGCCAGACGCCAGAAAGTAGGTCAGAATATATGCCAGTAAGAATGTCAGGTAGAATGTCAGAATTTATTTGCCATATGGGATCTGCTTTAATTAAAATGCTTAAAAGGAACTTTTAAATTCGCAAGCTTGACAAATAATTTTGCAGGGATGTATTTTAGACTTTGTTCGAAGCGGAATCCTGCATATATGCAGCGAAATCGCTTTCCTGCAGCTTTGCGCTAGTGTAGCGCTAGATACTTTTACATAGCCATTCAAGTGAAACATAGTCAGGCCCGATGCTTTCTTTCCTTCTTGCTCTCTGGCACTTGTTGTTCCCGGTTCTGCTTGAGCAACTCCACAGTAGCCTTACGTTTCATACATCTCTCTGAGCTGCATTGCCGCTTCAACATCTTTTTGGTCAGATCGCTAACGTGACTTATGAAGATACGTGTTCACGTTTGAATGGGTAGGCTAAACGGCAGATCTGCGCTAGATCCGCGCTAGATAATTTCTCCAAGAATACGCAGTTGTCCGTCGGTCAACTCACAGTACTTGAGACGCAAGAGCACTGTTTGCTGCCAGCTGGTAGCAGCAACTGGGCTGTGGGCCATTAGACCGAACAAAGGAACCATGGAGGGTATGATAATTAGTGTTTCCAGTATGTAGCTGCAGCAGCTCGAGCTAAAAGAGCCGCCGCGCTAGCTACGCTAGCTATAATTATATACTTCCCGATGGTATGTCAGAAGCTATGTCAGAATAGTGTTTCAAGGTTGAGGTCACCCGAAGAGAAAAGATAGATAGGTTTATGTTTTCAGGAATTGTTTCACGGTGCAGGCAACCTGGCGACCGCTCCGAACAAATACCTGATGATAAGAGTCATCATGCATCAGTCCTACCCCGAATCCATATGAGGCCTTCATCCTTGTTCTGTGAATATCAAGCTGATACTTTGAACATCTTTGAACTATCGACGGCAGGCACCTGTCGAAAGGGGCGTTGTGTATTGCATGGTAGGGATTTGTGAGAATGATGGTGTTACTGATGTTGGTGGAAGGAAGTTTAGAAGCCAAATTTCCGACATATGGAGAGATGCAGCAGCAGTTGTGCGAACGGTCAGAGAAGAGAAGGTGTCACAGAAGAGAGAGTCAGCAGAAAGAAGATCAGAGAAGAGAAAGAGTCAGAGAAGAGAGAGTCAGTAGAAAGAAGGTCAATGTGCGCGACAAGGTAGACAAGTCGCGAAACAGGGTTTTTTCAATGTCTTTTGTGGCCCTGGGTAGAAAAGTAGCCTCGGTAAAGCGGTGGGTGCGGAGCCATCTGGTCGGAGGAGAGAGGTAGAATTGCACACTGCTGCTGTGGCGCGAAGCACCTTTAGAAGCCAAAATGTCAAAAGTACTTCATTTTCCAAGCGTTTTTGGAAGTTGAGATGTTCAAAAAGTGCACATAAGTGCACGCCGTTGTGACGCGAAGCACGTTTCCGAGTCACAATGCTAAAAGCACCGCATTGTTGGAGCACTTTTGGAAGTTAAGATGTGGAAAAAGTGCACGCAATTGTGGCGCGAAGCAGTCCAACGGTAAAGACCCCGCACATGTTCGCACCATGATTGGAAGTTCAGTACAAGCACCACATTTTTGCACCATGTCTGGAAGTTCAGAGAGTGGAAAAAGTGGACACGGCTGTGGCGCGAAATGGCGCGAAGCACATGTCGAAGTGACAACGTGGAAAAGGCGCAAAAGACACCGCGTGTTCACACCATTCTCGGATCCGTATCATTGCGATTTTCTCGTGGTGCAGAGGATTCTGCACCTTTCCAAAAGTAACAAAAACGTGAGGGTTTCCTAGCAGTTTCAAAAACGATGGCAGGCTGGCCTGGGACGTTTAAAGCGGAACTGCAAAGATGTATGTCGCGGGCAGGCGCAGTACACCATCTTTATCAGAGATATTCCGAAGTCAGGGCGCTGATTTCCTGAGAGGGGTTGCCAAGATGATTTTGCGTGACAGGCGCAGCACTTCGTATGACCCGGCATCATTTTTTGTGGCAGGCGCACTACTTTAGACAGATGGAATGGAAAAACCGCGAGACGCATTTGCACGAGGCCGTGAGCTCTGCACTCAACTTTCCATTTTTGAAGGAAATCTTGCAGAATTGCTTCGCTTTTGACGTTGGTGATCAATGTCAAAAATCAGAAAATCACGGATTTTCGTCGATTTGGAGCTTAGACAGACAGATAGATAGACAGGCAGATAAATGCATAGATCGATAGATAGATGGATGGTAGAGAAAGAGGCAAAGATAGAGATGGAGATGGAGATAGAGACAGAGAGAGATAGAGGGATGGGTAGATAGACAGACAGACAGACAGACAGATAGATAGACAGACAGACAGACAGATAGGTAGAGAGGAAGAGGGAGATACAGACAGATAGAGAGACATAGAAAAAGAGAGATGCCGAGATAGGGAAAGATCGACTTGACAATGGGGCAGAAAGATGGACAGAGAACTACATAGATAGGTAGATAGATGGATGGATGGATAGATAGATAGATAGAATGAAAGAAAGAAAGATAGATAGACAGATCGATAGATCGATAGATCGATGGATCGATAGACCGATAGATAGATAGATAGATAGATCGATCGATAGATAGATAGATTGATTGAATGAATGAAAGAAAGATAGATAGACAGATCGATAGATCGATAGATAGATAGAGATCGATAGATCGATAGATCGATACAGTTTGATAGATAAACAGATCGATAGATCGATAGATCGGTAGATCGGTAGATCACAGATCGATAGATCGATAGATAGAAAGATAGAAAGGTAGATAGATAGATAGATAGATAGAGATAGATAGATAGATAGATAGAGAGAGAGAGAGACAGCGAGAGAAATAATTAGATAAAGAGAAAGATAGATGGATGGATGGGTGGATAGATGGATGGGTGCATAGATAGATAAGCCGATAAACAGTTAGGTAGATGGATCGATGGATGGATGGAAAGATGGATGAGAAGAACGAAAGATAGGTAGAGAGAGGGAGAGAGAGAGGGAGCTAGTGCCTAGTGCTGGATAGACAGACGCACAAACAGACAGGCAGCCAGGCAGGCAGAGAGAGAGAGAGAGATAGATCGATAGATAGATCATGGGAGAGGGAGATAGAGATAGTGAATGAATGAGTGAGAGAGAGGGAGACAGGGAGAGAGAGAGAGAGAGAGAGCGCGGGAGAGGGAGAGTGAGAGCGAAGGAGGGAGGGAGGGAGGGAGAGGGAGAGGAGGAAAAGAAAGCAAGAAAGAACCGAAGAAAGAACCAAATATAGAAAGAAAGAATGGAAGGAAGGAAGAAAGAACAAAAGAAAGAACCAAAGAAAGAAAGAACGAAAGAAAAAACGAAAGAAAAAAGTCAAGAACGAAAGAAAGAACGAAAGAAACAACGAAAAAAGGAACGAAAGAAAGAACAAAAGAAAGAAAGAAAGAGCGAGAGAGAGAGAGAGAGAGGGAGAGAAAGAAATAAGGAAGGAAAGAAAGAAGGAAAGAAAGTGAGACAGAAAGAAAGAAAGACAAAGAAAGAAATAATGTAAGAAAGGAAGAAAGAAAGAAAGAAAGAAAAACAATGAAATAAAGAAAGAAAGAAAGGAAGGAAGGAAGGAAGGAAGGAAAGAAAGAACGAACAAAGGAAAAAAAGGCAGAAGGAAAGAAAGGAAGGAAAGAACGAACGAAGGAAAGAAAGAAGGAAAGAACGAAAGAACGAAAGAACGAAAGACAGAGAGAGAGAGAGAGAGGGAGGGAGGGAGGGAGGGAGGGAGGGAGGGACGGAGAGAGGGACGGAGAGAGAGACTCAGAGCCTCAGTCCATCAGTGGGCCATGCATCACAACAACTCGCCTCTAGTTACGGTTCCTTTGAGATGCCCGCTGCTGCTTTGTGCGGTGCTACTGGTAAAACGAGTAACGGATGCCCGAGATCCTGTCGAAATGTTTGCTCGCCTCAGGAAAGAGACGAAGGGGGGGGGCACAACACAGACTTCCAAAGACATTCCTACGTTGCGGCTGTTCTTGAACTGTCGATTGTTGTTAATCAGCATATGCTACAACGATTCGTATTACTCATGCGACCCCTGCCCCTATGCCTAGTGAAACTTTCCAAATGGGGAACAGGGTGTGCAACCACTTTCTGACTTGTCTCAGGAAAATGTTCTTCTCAACAGCGCATGCAGCCCCTCAATGGTCTCTTCAAGACTTTCATCTAGCCTACAGATCTTGTTTGTTTGTGATCATCGACTGGACCGATTTGCACCAACTGTATGTCAGGACAGAATGATGCTTCGCAAGGCCCTGATGCGAGTAGAGGCTACAATGTGCAGGACATGGACGACACATCATGACAGATGTTTCCTGTACAGTCTGTGCCAATCTGTGCCAAGGTGCTCCTGTCATCCTGCAATGAAGTTCGTGATTTCTTTTGATTTCTTCAAGGAATATGGTAGTGCTGTTGTCTGCCGTTTGCCAGTGCCTGTCACATGCCCACCTGTACTTGTCAAGCCAGACTTTCTCAAGTTCACAACAGAGACCCTGCAACAGTTCCTTGGTCCCCAAGTGGAGTCGAAGAAGTCAGCGCTTTTCAGGACTACGAGAAGATGTGGCATGCCCTCTCAAAGGACATTCCCCAATGGCAACTGGCCAAGTCATGCAAGCACACATGCACACAATTCGTCATGGTCATGGTCATGATAATGATCATGATGATGTTGATGATAATGATGATGATGGTGATGATGATGATGATGATGATGATGATGACTACCATCCCTACCCGCCTACCATCCGTACCATCCGTACCATCCCTGCCATCCCTGCCATCCCTGCCCCCCTTACCATCCCATGATGCCCACCACCCTCATTCCCACCATCCCCACCATCCCCACTTTCATGATCATGATCATGATCATGGTCGCAATCATCGTCATCACGATCATCAACATCATTATTGTCATCATCATCATGATCTTCCATCATCATCCGTCATCATCCATCTTCATCATTATCATCACCATCTTCATCATCTTCATCAGTATCGTCAACATTGTCAACGCTGTCATCATCATCAGCAGCAGCAACAACAACATCATCATCACCATCATCATCATCATCTCCTCAGCATTGCCGGTTTGCAGCACAGACCTCAGCTCTATCAGCAGCATCATGCCGAATGTTCTGTAATCAGCAATTGCCAGTTCCTTTGCTTTCCCTCTTCTACCTCATTCCTTTCGTGCCTGATTCGCAGTGATGCAATGATTCTGTATTCTTTCTGGGGATGATTCCTGGCTCTTCTTTTCCTCGCTGTCGCAGGAGCAAACTTGGCCTAGTACCCAGCGCTTTTCCATCATAGGCCCAGTAGGCGCGCGTCGGTCTGTGACCGGCATGAGCAGCAATCCAAGCAGGAAAACCGTTTCATAAATTGGGCAAACATGAATTCAAACCTCATTGAAATTGCTTTTGTTTTTGCACGTGTTGCTTTGGAAATGCAGCAAAAAGCAGGACGAAGCACCAAGCGGTCCCAAGTGTCCCAAGTGTGCCATATGTGTCCCACAAGTTGTGTCGGCGAAGTCGGCGAAGCGAAGGTGAGGACTTTGTGGGCGCCGTGCAGCGCACCGTGGCGGAGACTTTGGGGCCGCCAGAGAAGGCGCAAGCGGCGAAAGCGGTGAAAGTCGCAAAGCAGACATGTCTCTTTTGACGAAAGCAGACTTTTTGGTCGAAACCATCTCGAAATTGAAAAAACATCCCAAAAAACATCCCGGCAAGAGACCCCAAACAGTGCGGGGGCAGTAGAAGGATAATATATTTTCATGTTGATGATGAGATGTTAATGTGAATGATGAGGTTAATGCTGATGATGATGGTATGGTGATGTTGATGATGATGATGTTGATGATGTTGGTGAGATGATTGTGATGATGATGATGGTGGTGATGATGCTGATGATGCTGATGATAATGATGATGATGGCGATGATAATCATGATGATGATGATCATGATGATGTTCAGGATGATGATGATGATGATGATGGCGAGGAGGAGGAGGAGGATAATGCGGAAGATGGTGTGGAGGATGAAAAGGTGGAGCATGATGATGTAAAGAAGGAGGAAGGATGTTGAGAAGGTTAATGATGAGAAGGATGATGACAAGGATGATAGTGTTGCGGAAGATGAGGTGGATATGTTATAAATCATGATGTTGCGGAAGATGAGGTGGAGGATGACGATGGTTTCTGAGGATGATGATGTCAAGGGAGAGGAAGATGATGTTGATGTCGAGGAGAAGGAAGGTGATGATGGTGAGGAGGATGATGTTGAGGATGCGAGCCTGCGCAGTCGAAATGCACTTCAACACGTCACAAGAGCCACTTTGGACGGAAATATTCAGGATAACCCTAGCCCAGAACCTAGGACCACACTTTGTGCGAGCCTGTGCAGTCGAAACGCATGTCAAGATTTCACAAGAGCCACTTTCTACGGAAATTTACAGGTAAAATGCCGCAGCCCAGAACCGCGAAGATTTCACAAGAGCCACTTTATACAGAAATTTACAGGAAAAATGCCGGGGCCCAGAACCGCGAAGATTTCACAAGAGCCACTTTATACAGAAATTTACAGGAAAAATGCCGGGGCCCAGTACAGGGACCCACACTTTGTGCGAGCTTGCGCAGTCGAAACGCATGTCAAGATTTCATAAGGGCCACTTTATACAGAATTTTACAGGTAAAATGCCGCCGGCCAGGGTGAGCACCCTGATCAAGCACCGGTGTCTGCACCTACCGTAAGAATTCCTCAGTGTGGACGCACTGTTTGGGTAAGAACGAACTCTAAATATATATTGTATATACATACAATACAATGACGTCAACATACTTAACAGGGCCAAACACACTATTCAACATAAAAATTGTAGTTATATCATGCAATATGATACTTACAATCATAGGCAATGATTTGCAAACTATTCATAGCAAATTGACAGTTCATTGCTGATTGTTGACGCACTTGGGAGTGTGAGGAAATCAAAAACATGAGGCGATTCCAAAAATAGATTGATTTGACAACTGACAATATGATGAAGCAAACCTCAAACTTCTCGCGCTCTTGAGCACCCACGTGATGTTTTTGGATCTCCTCTGATCATCGGAGAATTGGATGTATCTCTAGAGGCAACATTCCCATATTCAGAAAATCTTTGCATACCATGTTTTCAGCGTACTCCAGACCTGGGTTTTGGTATGTTACTTTGATATAGGCATTTCAGCTCAATCTGGAGGGAACAGTTGGGCCACGGCGAATCCACTGAATGCCCCTCCACAGCTTTCTATCCCCTATGTCGTTCCAAAGCAGCTGTGGACGTTGAATGAATTGAAG
>Ga0126342_10012524_pt1 | contig 15121 bp, 7 predicted proteins | sample Cyp1metagenome_FD_92528 | JGI IMG/M metagenome (GOLD analysis project Ga0126342, IMG submission 92528) | Coral microbial communities from Lord Howe Island, Old Settlement Bay, Australia - Cyphastrea 1 metagenome | ecosystem: Host-associated > Invertebrates > Cnidaria > Coral ...
GGGGGGGGGGGGGGGGGGGGGGGCCCTTTCGCGTGAAAAATCACGTGATGTCCTTGAGCAGCCCCCCCAATACTTGCTAAAGCAAGAAGACTCCAGCTAGCTGACGCTAGCTTTCGTGATTATTGTTTTAACCACATTCGTAAGTATAGATATATCTACCATAAACCATAGTGAAATTGGAGTTATAAACGCACCAACTAAGCGATTTAGCTCACTGGGGCACCACCTTGTAGGGGGTTATATTCAAAAAGGTCATCCCATTGATAAAATGATGGGTAATTAACAGATGATAAATTACCCTCTGGTAAACATACAAAAAACTATTGAAAATTGCCATTTATAGTGGATTTACCCATTAAAAATGGTGATTTTCCATAGTTTTTTGTATGTTTACCAGAGGGTAACACATGGGTAATTGATAAATTACGGTTGGTCAATTGATAGATTTCGCTTGGTGAATGATGGGGGTCATACTGCCCGGTTTCTTGTGGAGTATGACCTAGCCCATTTCGCATGGATACCGAATGACACCGATTTTTGTAGTTCATTGGATGGAAACAGGTGAAAGAAATTGGACTTATCTTAGCTTACAAAGTGGGGCACCCTAGAAACCTAAGTTGGTGCACATAACTTCAATGACTATGGTTTAGGATACTTATAACTATAGTCAATGGCGGTTATAAACCAATTTATAACTGGGGGGCAACATTCTGTAATTTATCTATGTTTTGTTCTGGCTAATGTGGCTAGGAAATCCTTCTGAAGACTCAGAAAGATGCTAGCCAAAGGGGATCCTAACAATCAGCGGTTCACGGCGGTCGACAACCATTTGATGGCACTCCGCATGTCCATCAACCATGAATATGTTAAACGTGTTGTTAAACGTGTTAGGTGTCGGCCATCTAACTTCATCCATAAGGCTGACCAATGTTTATCCCATTACATCACCATTCTTAATGACTCAATGACCATTCATGCAATCAATTGTTGGTTTTACCGCTCTTCTCGATGTTGGATCTGTTGAAACCAAACGATTTTCTTGGTTAAAGCACATTTTTTGCTGGGTCTCCCAACTATTTTCCCCATTTGGGCTTGACATTGCCATAAACTCAGCCAAAGTTCCCCATGTTCAGACAATTCCAGTCACAATACATCACAATTCTACAGGATGGTGCACCGGTATAAGTTGGTTTATACCCCCATCGAAATATAACTGGCTGGTGGTATAACTAACCCTCTGACAAATGATGGAGCTCGTCAGTTGGGATGATGACATTCCCAACCAGATGGAAAGTCATAAAATTCCATGGTTCCAGTCACCACCAACCAGATAATAAGTATCATACACTGTTGTTATTATAGTTATAAACCAACTTAGCTAACGAACTGGGGGTATGATATAAGCTGGTGCCAATAACTCCAATTTCACTATGGTTTATGGTACGCAAATAACGAACTAGTTACTGGGGCTTTTGTTAACCAACTTATAACTGGGGGGGCCCACATTGTACCCATTTTCAGGGTCAGCATTGAAACCCAAATATTCACAGAACTGGCGGCGCAGGCAAGGTGCGCAGAATGGATGGCATGCACGTGACACCTGGCATCGCAGAGAACTACAGTTGGTACGTTCATAGTTTTTCAGGGAATCACTTTAGTTTGGTACTGTATATTCATGGTATTTAACAAACCATAGTTGGAATATAATTGGATATGTATAGGATTAGATTAAGATTGGATCAGATTAATATTAGAATTAGGATTAAGAATTAGATTAGATTAAGATTAAGATTTGAATAAAGATTAATTTATATAAATTAAGATTAGATTAGGCTTAAGAATTAGAACTAGATTGGATTAAATTAGATTAATTAGATACATACATAGATAGATAAGATTACCATCTGGTCATCAAATATGGCTTGCTGGAAAATCCCCTATTCAGAGTTCGATGATGCCCTCTGGTTATTTAACATAGCAATGGAGAATTGCCCATTTATAGATGATTTTCCCATTAATACCTCCATTTATAAGGGAGTTCCATGGCTATGTTAAATAACCAGAGGGTATTTCCCATAAAAAAACACCACAACCGCATGGGAAAGAGCCAAACGCGCTGGATGTCACCAGCAATTTTTTAGGACCGAATCGGGAGATCTTCCATGAAATACGACGGTTGGTTGAGGGGCCGGCATTCCCAGTTGATACATTCCTATTTTTGAAAAGGGGATCACTTTTTTTGTTGTATATAATATTTTGGTACTGTTTTTTTTTATTAATGGTATTTAACAAAGCACAATTGGAATATAAGAACGGAATGACCCCAGTTTATGATTAGAATCCCGAAGATATACAGGGTATATCAACCAACAGGGCTCCCCCCAGTTATGTCAGTGTTAGAAATTTACTTTTATATAAATCAATAAAATGTATTGCACAAAATTTTGGGCCCCCGTAAGATAGCGTTCAGTTGGTGCACATAGCTACAATAACTATAGGGTTTATGGTTGTTATAACCATAGTTAGAAACCAACTAACATCACTAGGGGGCCAAAAAAAATGCAGGGTATCTAAGATTGGCCATGGCAATGATTGAATGGCTTTCTCTGAAAATGGTGTAGCCTGTATACCCCTAAAATCCCAGTTGTCATGAGTTTGCCCTTTGAAAAGGTTATTTGTTTGGGGGACACACGATTTCAGACACACAAAATATGTGATTTTTGTTAAAGTACAATGTGCGAATATCAATATACATGATTGGATGTGATTGCCTAGAAAATTGGCAATTGTATATATATATAATATAACATATATACATATATATAAATATAAATAAATTCTTAGCTGCTTAGATAATCCCATTGATACCTAGAAATCCCATTTCTGATTGAATCCCCACTTCTCCCATGCCTGGGGGATGGCGGGGATGGCACCACCTTGTTGATATAACCCGGTCTGCTTCCCTATTAAATCACGCATAGAATCCATGGAGATCCCCAGTTTTTCTATTATTTACTATCATTTAATATCATGAAACTCCCAAATCCCATGGAAATCCCATGAAGTTCATCTTTAAAAAAATGTCTAGATGTTCAAAAAATCGGATCCACAACAAAAAGGGGATGTTGTGAGGGATCCCATTTGTCCATAAAACCCTCTGGTTATGACTGTTACATAGCTATTGAACATGGTAGAAATAGTTGATTTACCTATGCTAAAAGATGATGATTTTCCAGTTCGCTATGTAAAAATAAACGTTTACCAGAGGGTAAATCCTCCCCGTTTTCATATTCTCAGCACCATCTTTCCGGATCCGGGATGGAACCCATGGCCCATCGACCTCGCATCGTTTCGCCATCCGCACGCGGTCACACAGACCACAGGTCCTCGTTGCGTTGAGGGCTGAGGGCATGTGGCGAAACAAGCCATGTGGGAAAATTTCGTGCCCCAGTGAGGGGAATTGCGTTCAGTTGGGATCTACAGAAAGTCCAATTTCACTATGGTTTATGGTACAATGTGGGGCCCCCCAGTGATGGAACGATGGTTTATAAACCCCATTATATAACTATAGTTATAGGTACCATAAACCATAGTGAAATTGGAGTTATGTGCACCAACTGAACGCTATCGTAAACGGGGGCCTCACTTTGTAGATGGCCATCGAAATTCATGGATTGATCTGGGCCAATTGGGGATGATTTCCACCAAAAAAGCATTTATTGACACTGGATTTATTTATGGCTGGTCTTTCTTCGCAATTTTTGTCCATCACACATTGGGAGTAGAATTGATCCCTTGAGTCCCGGTCCCTTTGTTTCATTGCGACCTTCGGCCAGTAGAATTGACCACTCTACCAATCGGCCAGACTGAGCTCTGGGAATGTCGTTATCCTCTTGGGTCGGACCCAAGCAGCAAACCTCGCACCTGATCTATCTCATGAGATGCCCAGCTGATGTTGCCTGGATTCCCTTCCTGGTCGGAAAATGGCCCATTGATCGATCATTTACATATTCAAAAATTGTGATTTTCCTACTTTAAATTGTAAGAGGGTGACCACAATGGAATTCGAACAGAAACTGGGGGGCCCAGTTTATGCGCGATTTGACCGGCAGGAAGGCCCATCCCCGGCGCTTGGATTTTGCACAAACCCATCTTACGAACTAATTTTAACTGTAAATATTCAACCATAAATCCAATCCTTAAAACAATTGGCAAAGGCCTAGCTACAAATCAACATTATCATTTTGGAGGCAGACCACTGCACCACCTTGTTGGACGTCATCCCCAGTTCCTTAAAAGAACGAGTACGGTTAAGGGGGTCACAGCGATCGTGTTTGGGGTTACAGAAATAACTGAAATAACTGATAACCCATGGATGTGGCCATATACTTCTAGGATCTTCTAGAGTATATCATAGTATATCGGTATAAACTAGTATGTGGTTGGGAAACTCCTGGTAGCTCCTTAGCTCGCTCGCTCCCTCCGTTCACTACTGGATTGCACCACTTGATCACTGAGATGCAGGACATCCCAGGACATCCCAGGACCCAAGAAACACAAGAATACCCTCTGGTAATTTATCATAGCTATGGAAAATCACCATGTTTCATGGGACAACTCACTATAAATGGCCACTTTCCATAGCAAACTGTTAGTTTACCAGAGGGTATCATCTTAAAGAAACTACAACACTCTGATTGTCTTGAACATGCATGGATAATATCCAACCTCTACCGTATTACAGTAGTTACACAACAGCTTCAAGCCGACCGACCGCACCAGTTGGAAATTCCACCCAGGTGATTACACCTGACTTATCACCCTCCTGTTAAAAATCCAAACATGGCGATAGCAAATCCACCATTTATAGATGAGTTTCCTGTTACAGCCGTTTCAAACCTCCATTTATAGGGAACAGCATTAGCATACAGTATCCCAGTAATATAAAATGTCATCTCCAGTATTTATGAAAATCATCACAGAAGGACCCCGAATCTTTCCAGCAAACTCCGGACCGTTCGGAACAATGGTTTTGATCCAAGCGACTTCATGCCTCAGCTGTCGCTGCTGGCTCCACCAGTCAGGATTCAACGGTTGGGCCACATGGGAATCTCGTGAAACTGATAAGCAGTATATGTTTAAGGTAACCGTGTAACCCCCAAAAAAGGAACCAGGAACGTTGCATAGTAGCATCATTTGAGTAGGAGTCTACATTTCGACCTTTTTTTCGGGTGGTTTGTTTCTGATCCAATCCCCCAAGCTGGGCAGAACGCTTACCCCCTGGTTATAAGAATTAGATAGCTGTGGAAATGACATTGTCCATTTCTAGATGATGAGTAACTGGTTGGTGGTTGAGCCACCCGAAAAATCATGGAGTTCGTCAGTTGGGGCTTACTATTCCCAACTGTTCATGGAAAGTCATTCAAAATTCCATGGTTGTTCCAGTCACCACCAAGCAGTAGTCATTTTTTTTCCTAGGAAAACATTCGTGATTTACCCTCTGGTTATTTGTTACATAGCCATGGTATTTTCCATGGCCCTAATCGAAATAGATGGTTTCACCGTTCTTAAAAAATGTGGATCTTTCCATGGCAAACTGTTAGTCAGTCATAACCAGATGCAAACCAGTTAAACGTTGATTCTTCGCAACGGATCTTCCGGAGCTTTCCAGGTTTCTTGGATCCCCTAAGGTACCGCTGTCAACGGTTTACTAAGTCAGGCGACCGTTGAGGACTGGCAAAGGACAACTCTCCGGAGAATTTACGTAGATCGCCTCTGGTAAAATCTGGAAAATCACCATTTTTAATAGGTAAAATGGTGATTATTATACTGTTAATATATGGTTAATATATGGTTAATGATAAATATATGGTGATTAATTACTTACTATTGATAATAATACATGGTGATTATATGGTTATACTGTTAATATACTGTTAAAAAAAGGCTGTTAATAATGGTTAATATTAATGGTGATTATATGGTTAATGATGATTAATAATAATCTGGTTGGTGGTTGACCTACCCCGCTGAAAAATGATGGAGTTCGTCAGTTGGGAATGATACATCTATTAATGGTGATTTATGAATGACCATCATAAAACATCTATACATGGGCCATTCATCACCATTTTTTATATAGGTAACTCATCATAAATCATCTATCATCATGTAGTTTACATGTAAATCTGGTTGGTGGTTTCAACTCCTCTGAAAAATATGAGTTCGTCAGTTGGTATTCTGACATTCCCAATATATCAATATATGGAAAGTTATAAAATTCCATGGTTCCAGTCACCACCAACCAGTCATAGGGATTTTCCCATGGAGTTTCCCCTTTTTTAGCCTCCATTAGGGCCATTGAACCTTCATCAAATGGGACATTTTCTGATCAGCTAAGGCAGTCGATCCCTGGGTGCAGATCGACACGGGAAACCCCGTATCGCTGATTCGACGACTGGTCCGAGCTGCAAAGTTCTGCTGCTGGATATCTACATCTCCCTGACACGGCACCGGTAACGGCTGTTGGCTGTTCTTTGGTGGCGATTCACCACGTAACACGGGTCGGCATGATTTCATGGTGTTTCTCATCCTAATTGATGTTTCTTTTAATAAGGAAAATGAGGATTTATCCTCTGGTAAACTGTCATACCTATGGAAAATCACAATTTTTAATGGGTAAATTCACTATAAATGGGCAATTTTCAATAGCTTTGTTAGTTTACCGGAGGGTAACGATCACATTTTGGGGGTATCCAATTTTCAACCAAACTCAAGCGATACCTGGAAACTCCCCAAGATGATATGAATGTCGATCCCAATCCTCGGGAATGATTTGTCATCAATGCAATTATATATGCAATGGATTGAAGGTAAAATCTACTGTACAATACTGTACATATTGTGGTTTACATGTAAATCTGGTTGGTGCTTGACCTACCCCTCTGAAAAATCATGGAGTGAAAGTCAGTTGGGATGATGACATTCCCAATTAATATGGAAAGTCATAAAATTCCATGGTTCCAAACCACCAAGCAGATAACTTTATGTAACTAATTATAGATGATTTTCCCATTAAAACCTCCATTTGTAAGGGATTTTCCATGGCCATGTTCCAAACCACCAACCAGAAATAGTTTTTTTGAAATACATGGGTACAAATCGATGCAATGCCACGATGCTATCATGATTTACCATCGAAAAATCTCGGGGTTTTACGCTTTGGGAGTCCCCCTCAAAAAATCATCCTATTAAATTCCCCATGTCTGGTGGATGAATGGAAACTTTTGCTTCATCGACGCAGCAAATTCAGAATAGTAGGTATGTTTCATAATATCCAACACTTCTGGGTAAAACTGGCTGCCGTTTGCACAATCTCCCAGTCATCACCATTTTTATAGGTGGGATATATAAGCCATTCCCAGTCATGAGTGGTTTATGACATTGTTTTAGCCACATTATATGGAATTCATCAACCAGAATGATGGTATTTCATTGATTTAAGAGTCTATAATTGGAGGTTTTAATTGGAGGTTTCTTAAGTCATCAATAGGATCCCCAGTCGTCACCATGGGTATGTGACATTGTTTTACCCACATTAATCACCCAAGTCATTCGGTTTCTGGGTTGATTCGTCTGCATTCCCACTTGGTGATATGCTCTACCCTCCGGTAAACTAATAAAGCTATTGAAAATTGCCATTTTTAGTGGATTTACCAATAGAAAATTGTGATTTTCCATAGTTATGTTAGTTTACCAGAGGGTACCAAGTCGTGCCATTTCCACCGTTTTTTTTTGTCAACATTGGATCGCAATCCCACAAGAACTGGGTAAATGATGACAATCACCTGAAAAGTTGGGCTACATTAGGATACCCTCTGGTTATGTCAAAATAAGTATTGAAAATGGCCCTAATCGAAATAGTTGATTTACCGAACTGAATTTGAGTGTGATTTTCCAGTTCGCTATGTTAAATTACCAAAGGATAATTCCCATATACATTCACCATCCTTCCAGTGAGGGAGAACATCACTACATTCACCAGGTGCCCCACTGGTGAAGCATCATTTTTCGATCAAAAAATGTCCATATCTTGGCGGCTTTCTCTACCACAGAAAAACACCGCCACCAAATAAAACATGATGGTTGCATATCCTCTTAGATCGATTTATTACCATAAAAATATCCATATCGATTTAGTACAGGATAATTAGTGCTCCCCAGTGATGTGAATGTTGGTTTATAAAGCCCTATTAATACTAGTTCGTCATATCTACCATAAACCATAGAATTCAGCCACAACCATATCTCAACTTAGCTATCTTGGGGGCAGTGCCTTCCAGATCAAAAAGTTCATCCTTCATCTGCAAACAGTCCTGGTGGGCTCAAAGGGAAACTGTAGCAGGATTGACTATCCATCATGGGGGATATCATATGGGATGTAAATTTGGATTGCAAGAATTAGGACATACATTGAGATAAAATATACCATTATTAATTTTTTGGGGGGATCAACCAATCATTTAGCGGGGGGATGCAATTGGGATTGCAAAATGATGGTTATTTAATGTTATTAAGCCAAAACATCTCAACTATAGGATCATAATTTTCAACCATGGGATTTTCCTTGCTACTGGGTGGTGTCCCATAGTTAGAAAAGTTAAAGTAGTTTATAATTTATAACTCCAACAATTAGGGCCCTAATCGGGGATTATATCTATAGATGCTGGGAACCACCCTGTAGCTATCCATAATGGGGAACTTGTGGAAAACGATCCTCGAACCATCCTGGGAAACACCCAGTTTGGGCTGTTTGGGGTGATGTTCCCTGAAGATAATGAAACAAGGGCTGGGTGAGGTGATCATATCAGATTGGGATTTGGGGACATCGCAACATTATGGGATACCCGACCTGGTAAACTAACACAACAAACTATGGAAAGATCCACCATTTGATAGCTGGGTAAATCCACTATTTCGACTTGGCCATTTTCAAGAGCTTTTTGTAACAGTCATTACCAGAGGGTAATCAAAATAGTAAATTTATAGATGGTTTACCGTTCTTAATTTCATGGTGGATCTTTCCATGGCAAACTGTGAATGTCATAACCAGATGGTAAATCTATGATAATCATTCATAATCATTCATATCATATGGGGATTTCCATCAATATGGTACCCAATATGGAAACTCTAAGGATCTCACAAACCTCGGAAGTTATGAGAATTTACAATGGGGATAAAAGTCACCAAGTTACCAATGTAATGGGCTATATATATATATAACCAAGAATATAGCCAAACAACAGGCGCTATTTAATCGCTATTTTTTGTATATTTGGGATATATATATATATGTATATGAATGACTAAATAAATATATATATATATACATAAACAAACAAATAGACGAATCAAAAGTGAATATGTAACAAACAACATATACAATTCTATATAGAGATACATTGTAAATCTCTAAAATGGTGGATTGGACTGACAAAAAATCGTTGTAATACCAACCATGATATATATAATTATATATACACTGATGGGGAAAACTGACCAGTCTGGATTTGTCCAAAAACATCCTGAAACAAGTTTTTTCGGGGATGGGATGATCACATGATACATAGGATGGTTACTACCCGGCCTGGTAAACAGCCACATAACGAACTGGAAAGATCCACCATGTTTAATGGGAAAACTCACTATTTCGACTGGGCCATTTTCAATAGCTATGTTAAATTACCAGAGGGTAACTAACAAAACGATGTGTGCCTCCCACGTCGTAAATCCACGTCCTTCGCGCGATCCTGCGCAGACGCTCCAGAGGGGCGTCTCCATGTTGGGTAGCTTGGCAGCGATGAAATTACCATACTGGGGGAATACACATCCAGCATCATCCAGCTGTTTTAGGTTCCGGGTCCCGTTCGGTTTTGACTCATAGCCTCATAGCCATAGACTCTATAATAACCTATACCATCTGGTTATTTAACATAGCCATGGAAATCACCATTTTCAATAGGTACACCATCTATAAATGGGCCATCTATACCATGGCTATGTTAAATAACCAGAGGGTAATTGAGTTTGACATCAACTAGTGGCGCCCCATGATTTAAAGCGGGGCCAGAGCAATGAGGTCATCAAGCTGAGCGGCGCCTAGCGACCTATCCTGGCAAGCCTCGTAGTTCCACCTACTCTCACTTCAGAATCTCATATTGAGAAAGTCCTGGTTTATAGATACCCTCTGGTAAACTAACATAGCTATGGAAAATCACCATTTTTCATGGGAAAACTCACTATAAATGGCCATTTCCAATAGCTATGTTAAATTACCAGAGGGTAACTAACAAAACGATGTGTGCCTTCCCGCTATTTTGGGGTTCACTAGGTACCAGGGTTTTGACCCATCCCTAGATACTTTTGGTTGGATTGGTTTAGTGACTAGATTCGTGTTGGCTGGTTACTTCTACCCCGTCCAAGTTGAGCCAGGACAATTCCAGCACCACCTGAGCTACATACTATGGGACCTGGTCCATTTGAAACCACCATGGATCATAGAATTGGATGCCAGGAAAATCTACAGAAGACCTCTGTATGTACTACTGTGGATGGAAGAAATCCTGCACCACCTTGGATGGTTAAAACCCTATGAATAATGGGATAAACCACCTATTAACTGGTGCAGGATTTCTTCCATCCACCGTAGCAAAAAACAATGGTGTCCGATAACTTGAAACCATTCAAGGAATGATCATATCTCTATACAATTCACACATCTATACACACACAGAGCTTCTGCAAGTGCTATTCCATCTCTCATACAGGATGGGGCCCTCCAGTTATAAGTTGGTTTATAACCCCATCCAAATATAGTTATAAGTTATAAGTATCATACACTATGGTTATTATATATATATATATTTATAAACCAACTTAGCGATTCCGAACTGGGGCCCCAACCTGTAGGTAAACATCTCAATTTCCAAGTCACCATGATTGGTTGGGTTCCCTTATTTTGCTTTGTCAATGTTGGGAACACTGAGAATCCACTGGATTACACCGGGTGCCATATTTTCAGACGTCCGACTGTCATATCTATGCATATCTATCATGAGTTTACCACATCATCCCATATGTGCGTGGCCAACCCCACCAAAATATACCCTCTGGTAAACATGCAAAAAACTATTGAACATGGCCATTTATAGTTGATTTACCCATAAAAAATGATGATTTTCCATAGTTAAGTTAGTTTACCAGAGGGTATCATGTGTTGATTGGCTAAAACCCACCCTGTTTTCGCATATTTTCGCATCATTGCTGGTGACCATCTTGGCCTATCCCAATAAGTTTCGACCAGAAAAAAAGCAATGAACAACACCCCGTTTTTCCACCCCGTTTTGTGATTAGTTCATAGGTAATTATTACCGTTATTGGTTGTCATAATCCGCCAAAACACTAGGCAACATAAGTCCCCAAAATCATCAGTATGCCCATTCAAAAATCTGTCATGGTTATCTAGTTATCTACGTAAATGATGCAGAAATTCCAATCACTCAGCCAGGGTTAGATCCCCATTCTTGTCACTTAACCTTACTGAAAAATCGTCAGCTGGACTGAACAATCTCCCTAGTGAATTCCCATTTCAACCACCAACCACAAACCGTTTCCCGTCAAAAACCCACAAAGTGGGGCCTCCGTTTACGATAGCGTTCAGTTGGTGCACATAACTCCAATGTCACTATGGTTTATGGTACCTATAACGAACTAGTATTCATGGGGTTTATAAACCATCGTTCCATCACTGGGGGGCCCCACCTGACAGCCACGCTGGTCGAAGGAGCGCAGCGACATGCTTGTCGGATCGAAGGAAAGGAGTGACCTGCTTCAGCAGCTGTAAGAGCCATTGGTCTACGTCTGGTTGAAAATTTGAACATTGATTTCATCCATTGTTCACTCCAAAATTTTATCCAGATTGAAAATAGGAAGTGAAGGACTACTTAGATGTGCATGCCAAGTGGTCAGTAACCATATTTTCAAGCAAGACTTAAAGCAAGCCTATGGGATATATATATAGTATATCAATGTATATATATATCCAATTAACCATCAAAAACGTCTTGCTTTAATCATAGCAAGATATATACAGTATATGTATAACAATGGTGGCTGATTTGGTTGATTTCATGGGAATATCATCCAAAAAAAATAGGAGTTCACCCCAAATATGGGGGATATTTGCTGAGGGGAACATTGGTAGATGGTGCTCCCTTAGACGTGAAACGTGAATGTTGGTTGAAAAAAAACCCATGAATACTGTATAGTTACTTATAACTTATATCTACCAAATAAATCCAAATAAACCTTAGATTTAACCACTTATAAATTGGTTTATAAACCCCATGAAAACTAGTTCGTTACTTGCGTATCATAAAACATAGTGAAATGAGTTATGTGCACCAATTGAACGCAATTTCGTAAACGTGGGCTCTACATCCTGTAGCTTTGTTCACTGGGCATCAAACATGGTAAGCTGGGAAATCCAAGAGCTGGATATGTTAGGAAATCATTCGAAAAATCATCAAATTACTGTACCCTCTGGTAAACATACCAAAAACCTATTGAACATGACCCAGTTATAGTTGATTTACCATGGTAGTCATAATGGGATATAGTTGATGACCCTCTGGTAATCATCATTATGAGCTAATCATTAGAAAAACATGCAACAAACTATGGAAGCCATGGCCCAGTTATAGTTGATTTACATATTAGAAGTGCTGATTTTCCAGTTCGCTATGTTTTCCATTACCAGAGGGTAACTAAACACTGGATTTCCCAGCGAGTCCTCACATGTGAACCCATTCTTCTGGCAGTACATCCATGGTCGGTCGCCACCCTTTTTTGTTGACTAACATCCCCACTGTTCTTGGTTCCTGTTCTTGGTTCCATCATTTCTCTCATTTAAACTCCCATACATGATCATAAATGAGGGATATACTCCGATACACCCTATTTTCCCCACAGGGTGGTGCCCTCCAGTTCGCTAAGTTGGTTTGTGACTCCACTAGGGCCTATGGTAGATAAGTAGATATCTCATTATCGTTCATTATCTATAGTTTATGGGCTTTATAAACCTAACTTATACTTATAACTGATATCTCATTATACAGAATCTATAGCTTATGGGGCTTATAAAGCTAACTACTGATATCTCATTAGCTAGAATCTATAGTTTACAGGGCTAAACTCACCCAACAAACATCTCAACGGCCTGGTGGCGCAAGATTCGGCACAAAGAAGGACGAGCACCTGGGACACGTGTCTTGAAATCGAGGGTGTCATGGGAAAACCGTGGGAAAATCGCTGATGAAAATGGGGGTGTAGCCTAATCTCAATAGCTCATTTCATGGGAAAATGATGACAAACTGGAATTTCCAATGATTTTGGGCTTTCAGAGAAACCCAGGTGGGGCCCCCAAGATAGGTGTCTTGTTGGTTTTCGTACTCTTGGGGACACTTTGCATGGTGCGAAGACAAAAAATGTAAAAAATATGGGGGGATACCTTACCCAGCTTAAAACCCCTCCAACCCTGCAGGGCAGTCCTCCAGTTATCTAAATAGCTACACTGTATATATGGAGGTTTCCCAAAATGGGGATACCCCCCAATCCTCCAAATTAGACCATTTTAGTTGGTATTGAAACTCATGGTGACGACTGGGGATCCACCATTTTAAGAACCCCCCCAAAAAAAGTCAACAAATTCAAAGCCCAAGCCAGCATAAATGTCAAAGTGTATGTCGAAGTGGGGAGCATCGTGGCCACCGCGAACTGAGTCTCATCCATCCTCTGGCAATCAAATATGGTTTGCTGGAAAATCCTCCAGCCTTCAAAGAGCCATTCACAGAGATTTCCCAGCAAGAAGCTACAAAAGTCATAGCTGGTTGGTGGTGTACCTACCCCTCTGAAAAATATGAAAGTCAAATGGGATTATTGTTCCCAATATATATATATAATATATATATATATTATATATGATATATATAATATGTATATATATATATGGAAACATATAATTCATGTTCCAAACCACCAACCAGTCATAGGGATTTTTCCCATGAATTTCCCCCTTTTTTGGGATTTCCTGATCAAAAACTGGATCCTGATTTGGGCTGATGTTTGGTCACAGGGAACCTATGGCTGTTCAGGCTGCAAATTATATTAAAATTAGAGTAAACTGCTACATCAGGATTGTTTTTTTCAGTGGTAACCAGAATTCATAAATTGGATCCTAAACACATATTAGAATTGCTAACCCCCTATTAGTAAACTGCTGCTCTATGCGGGGCTTACTCTTCCAGGGATCTTCTTTGTTCTCTCTCAGTGTTTCCAGAGGCACATGCAACTCATGACCATCCCCTCTCATGGGAAAATAAACCATGTAACTCTGGCACCCTCTGGTTATGTCAACAGTTTGCTATTGATAGCATGGTGATTTAGTTCGTGGATTTACCCAGCTATAAAATGGTGGATCTTTCCCATCAGTTATGTAAACGTTTACCAGAGGGTAACTATGGCACCCTTGCGGCCCAAGCACTTTGGCCCTAACCATTCTGTGGCAGCGACTACGGTGGCAGCACTCTGCGAGTCGCGCCGCTGGAAGGTTAGCTTGTTATGCTTTGCCAATCTGGTTGTCTAAGCCGGCAATGGAACATCAACCAGTACTATATCTGTTATCTTCTTTTATCTATTCATAGATTATGTTCCTTCAAAAACTGAGTGATATCCCTTGCCATGTTTGGATTGATTTTTTGGCGCACCATTGTTCCAATTGGACAAAGTGGTGAACTAAACATGTTCCCAGAAACATGGAAGATGGATGGTTTTCCCGAAAAAGGGCTATCCCCAAATCAGCTCAGTCTTGTCTTGTATTGAAACCATGGCTTTCGGGTACCCTCCATTTTAAAAGATCCCCCTTTTTTGTGGATTATTGGTGCAGAATGCATTCCATTTTGACCATACCTGTCAGGCATTTTGACTTGCTGCAGATTTCACATTTGCCGATTTTCTGTAGCTGCTTTTTCTAACTCAAGCCGAGCACAACCCCGAGAAGGAA
>Ga0126342_10012525_pt1 | contig 15121 bp, 16 predicted proteins | sample Cyp1metagenome_FD_92528 | JGI IMG/M metagenome (GOLD analysis project Ga0126342, IMG submission 92528) | Coral microbial communities from Lord Howe Island, Old Settlement Bay, Australia - Cyphastrea 1 metagenome | ecosystem: Host-associated > Invertebrates > Cnidaria > Coral ...
AGAGAGAGAGAGAGAGAGAGAGGGAGGGAGGGAGGGAGGGAGGGAGGGAGGGAGAGAGAGAGACAGAGAGAGGGAGAGAGAGAGAGAGAAGCACAGAGGTGTGAAGTGTGGATGTGTGGCAGTGCAGGGTGAGCGCTCGTTGGCAGGACTGTTGCAAGAACAGTGGGGTGGCATATGTGTGGCAGTGGAGAGTGCCAGGAAAGGACGTGAGCAGGAAGGATGATCCTGGAGGAGTGAGAAGGGGCAGAAGAGCGGACAAGATTGTAGTGTGCGTTGTGAAGCATTGTTAGTCCAGCATGGGTGGGACTGTGGGTCGGAGGGTATGGGAGTGAGAGGCTCTAGTTGGAAGAAACGTGAGATGTGCTTGCTGAAGCTGTCTTCGAGGCCGATGCTGGCGTTGGCAAGGAGCGTCGAAAGGACAGTTGCATGGAGAGAGTGGCTTGTGGTAGAATCATTTGGGTGAAGTATTACGGCAGATGCCAGCATCGGAACGGGAGAAGGTTTGCAAGGCTGGCGAGGAAAGCAGAAGAGGGAGTAGGCACATTGGGGACCTGCAGCGGAACTGTTGGAACGCTGGACCAGCACGATGAATAATTATGGGTCTTGCTTAATGCAGCTGCACGGATGCATTTGAACCTGCCCCGCGGCAGGTTCGAAACGCAATAAAGAATGACTTTGGCGGCCAGAAAAGACCGAAGCCCCATACTTGGAAGCTTTGCCACTGTTCTTGGGGCTTCTTAGGCCCTGGTGGCAGGCTGCAGCTGCACGGAGGCATTTGAGGCCTGCCCGGGAGGCAGCTTCGAAGCCTGCTAAAAAATGACGTTGGCGGCCACACAAGGCCGGCCGAAGCCGGGCTTGGCCACGCTTCTTGGCACCCTTCTTGGGCCATGGTGGCACACGGAGGCATTCAACGCCTGCCCGGGAGGCAGGTTCGAAGCCTGCTAAAAATGACGTTGGCGGCCGCACAAGGCCGAAGCCGAGCTTTGCCGGACTTCTTGGTACCTCTGAAGCTTTGCCGGCGGGCTTCTTGTTGGTGGTAGGCTGCTTCGGCCTTGGTGGCAGGCTGCAGCTGCACGAGGCATTTGGAGGGTGCCCGGGCGGCAGGTTCGAAGCCCGCTAAAAAATTCTTTCGGCGGCCGTACAAGGCCGAAGCCGGGCTTGGCCACGCTTCCCTTCTTACCCTTCTTAAGCTTTGCCGCGCTTCTTGGCACCCTTCGTGGGCCTTGGTGGCAGGCTGCTTCGGCCTTGGTGGCAGGCTGCAGCTGCACGGAGGCATTTGGAGGGTGCCCGGGCGGCAGGTTCGAAGCCTGCTAAAGAAAAACACCTGGAGAGGGGTTGCTGGGCAACAGCGGGAACTGACCTAGCATAAATATTTCCGGCCATGTGTGGCACTTCGTCCACTTACTATTTGTTCATGTCCAACAAGGTGCTGAATTTCCGTGTTCCGCACCACCCTCTAGTGGTGGGGCCAATTTATGGGCTGTAAGGAGATGTCCTTCATCCCTGTGTGATGTTCACAAGGGTGGACATTTTCGATTGTGTACAGTTTTCGTTGTTCATCTCTTTCATTCAAGCACTTTGGATGCTTTCTGCCATGCTCTCACTTTGAGAACGACTGCATCATGGGCATCTCGCCAACGCTAGTTGTGTTCTTCGAGACTTGCGGGGAAGGATGTTGTTGCTCGTGGAACTACCGGAAAGACCTTTGCCGTGTTCTTCATGCACTTCTCCTTTAGCACTCCTTGGCGCAGGAGCACTACCTGTTGTCCATTTGCTGAGTCCAAAGCTTGCGCATGTTCTTTCATGCCGTTTCTCTACTTAGTATGGCTTCTTCGGTGATGCTTTTGACATTGGGTTTGCCATTGCTGGAACGACCTTTGCCATGTACTTGGTGGTGCCAATGTTTTGAACATGTTGGACATGAACAAGAATTTGTTGGCTCGCATGCCAGCCTTTTGTGATTTTGGGCCAGTCCGGTCTTTTATGTACAGTTGCAATTTTGCCCTGCACGACGCTTACTGTCTTTGTGAAGTGATGACCCTGCCCACTGCTGTGTCATTTTGTGTGATACAGATATTCCATCTGATCCGCGGATGAAATGGTCATGTCACGAGGGTGCAGTAGCACCTGGCGGCTGAGTGCCGCCCGAGGATGTTATTCTTGATTCTCAGGATTCCCCATGGTACGAAAGCAGCCAGAGGTTGCCCACATAATTAGAGTTTGCAAGGAGCAAATTCACGAAGTCGAGGACTCATCTCGAACATAAGGAGGCAGAATCGCTATGCAGGACAAAGGGACACATCGCACCAGAAGGGGATCAGGAGCATATAGTGCGGCTCACTAATCATCGTCAATTCCATCCTCGGGGAGAATCAAGTAGATGCCTGCAAGAGAAGAGGTATCACTATGTTGTTCAGCCAGGCTCAAAAGAACCCTCACGTCATGACGAAGCCATCCACGGATCGGAAGATCTCATGTCCCACCCACTGGCCTAATGCCTCGTGCTCGGGTGTTAAGACCCATCCTGAGAGGTGGTAGGAAGAACGAAGCCTGCTAAAAAAATGACGTTGGACGCACAAGGCCGAAGCCGGCCTATGCCGGCCTTCTTGGCACCCTTCTGAAGCTTTGCCGGGCTTCTTGGCACCCTTCTTGGGCTTTGGTGGCAGGCTGCTTCGGCCTTGGTGGCAAGCTGCAGCTGCACGGAGGCATTTGGAGGGTGCCGGGCGGCACGTTCGAAGCCCGCTAACAGATTATTCCTTTGGCGGCCGTACAAAGCCGAAGCGGGGCTTGGCCACGCTTCTTGGCACCCTTCTTGAGCCTTGGTGGCACACGGAGGCATTCAACGCCTGCCCGGGAGGCAGGTTCGAAGCCCGCGGTGGCAAGCTGCTTCGGCCTTGTTGGCAGGCTGCAGCTGCACGGAGGCATTTGGAGGGTGCCCAGGCGGCAGGTTGGAAGCCCGCTAAAAAAATTCCTTTGTCAGCGTGGCCACGCTTCTATTGGCACCCTTCTTGAGCCTTGGTGGCACACGGAGGCATTCAACGCCTGCCGCAGTGGCAGGCTGCTTCGGCCTTGGTGGCAGGCTGCAGCTGCACGGAGGCATTTGGAGGGTGCCTGGGCGGCAGGTTCGAAGCCCGCTAAAAAATTCCTTTGGCGGCCGTATAAGGCCGAAGCCGGGCTTGGCCACCCTTCTTGGCACCCTTCTTGAGCCTTGGTGGCACACGGAGGCATTCAACGCCTGCCCGGGGCGCAGGTTCGAAGCCGGCTAACACATGACGGGCCCGGCGGCACACCTGCGGTGATCCCAGGCGCCGCCCCGCCTAGGCCAAGGCTAGGCAGGGGTCGGCGGATTATGATTCAGGGACAGCTTCGAAATCCAATTTTTGGCGATATTTTAATTGGGAATAAAAGTGCATTTAATTGATTTTGAAATCGGAAAAAAAATGTTTTTTTAAATTAAGTGTTTAAATTTACTAATACGGCCCGCTTCAAAATCTAATTCTTGGCAATTTTTTCTTTGGGTTATAAACGAGAACTTAATTGTTTTTGAAATCGAAAACAATATTTTCTTTATTAAGGGTTTTAATTTATTATTAGGTTCCGCTTTGGTCCCATAACAATAAATACCCGCCTTAAGAATAAAAACTATTGGAAATGTTTATTGTTTGGGGTGGGGTTGTATTGGGGGAACGGATCATATAATATACATATACACTTGTAAAGGGCTACCACCCCCTGCCGCCCGGGGCTCCGGCAGAAGAAGGGTACCGGAAAATTTCGGTTTGGTTCTGGTTCAGTTTACTGTGGCGCGCTGTACTCCGGACATTTACCCTTCATGAGTATAGCAGCCAAGCTTCCAAAAGTGAAGCTTCGCCACAGCCTGCTGCCTCACATTAATTTCTGAAGTGTTAAGAAACAAATTTCCAAAAGTGATGCTTTGCCAGAGCCAAACACAAAGGCCAAGGTCCCTGGTGTTTGCTTTTCCTCTGGTGCGCCCCCTGCTGATGGCTGGAGTCTGCGGATGGGATCGGATGGGGATATTTTCGCGAAAGTTCCGCGAAAGTTCTGCGAAGGAGCGAGCGAAAGTCAAAGTACATTGTGAAGGGGGTGGCCCAGTAAGCCTTGCAAAAAAAATACCTAATCAGCATCCATCTTTTCTGAGAAGGGATTCCGTGATGCTAGCTGCATGTTTACAAGGCTATCAATAAGTGATCCGTGGTAATTTGGCAGGTGATGAATGAATCTTCATAAGTTCGTCATGAGAGGCAGTGTTGCCCAACATGGGCTTCGCGAAAGTAACATTTTTATTCGCGAAGACTGGTTGTTCCGGATAAAGGAATTTTGATCAACAACCACATGTTGTTTTTGTTTGTGTGATTGCATTTGCTGGGGCGCAATTATGGCTTCGAGGTACATGAATGGATCTCTTCCTCAATTTGCTCCTGGGAATTGTGACCTCTTCTACGTGTGCAACAAGTTCCGCTTGAAACCGGGCTCGTTGAGTGAAGATGGGCGTTGGGGTGGTTACATGAACGGAGAGAGTACCTTGCCTGAAATGCGCACGGAAAAAAAACATAGAAACATAGATTTCAATATTTGTGATGATGTTTTGTCAGTTTTATCCCATCTTCAAAATTTAATCGCCGACTCTCAATAAGTCAACCGTTGATGGTGGACTAGGCCCTAGTCTTCCATCATGTGCAACTGCGCAAAACCACAGGCAACCTCGGCAAGTGGACGATGCGCATTTGCGACTTCATGGTAGACCACTTGGGGGAATGGGAAACTTGTTAGCAGCAAATATGAACATTGTGCCGTAGCAAATATGTTGCCCTATGTTGTCATAAATCCCTTGGCGAATTTCCCATACAGAATGGATGGCTTCAAGGCCACTACAAAATTGGTTTTTATAGGTCATTTTTGTAGTGAGGAAAAAGGTCCAGGGCCCACTTCAACTTTGGCAGACCATGGAATTTTGTAGAGAAAATACCGGGGCCCATGGATGAAGATAGAAATTAGTTTCAAAAAGGGAATGTCCAAGGCCAGGCTCTTTGTAGTGAAATTACCGGATCCCATGGAGGATTCTTTAAAATTGGAGCCCCTGCATTTTGTAGTGAATCCGGTGGGTTTCTGAAAAACATGTAACATGTTGTGATTTTGCTAAAGTATTCCACGTGTAATTCAATGTTTTGAAATGCCGACAGGCCGAAATATCCCCTGATTTGCCTGGTTTTTGTTTCTCTATCTCTCTCTCTCTCTCTTTTTCTTCTCGCTCTTTTGTATGTGGCAAGTATATGATATGTTTTAAACGCGTATGTTATTTGCTGTATAGCCACCCCCCATCACGCCCCTACAAAATGACAGGTCTTCTGCCAGAACATCTACAATCTGGACTGGTGTGTTGTTGTTTACCTTCTTTAAGAAAGATCGCAACAATTTATAGTGAAACTATTCCCTTGCATGTCATGTCCCTACAAAATGACAGGTCCCTTTCGAAACCCTAAGCTGGAAAAAAGAGCTGCGGGCTGCGCATGTTCATCTGGAAAGGCATCGGACAAATTTTCAAAAAGTCAGAAAGCGAAAAGTCAAAAGGTATACTTTTCGACTTTTCATTCTTTTTTTGTTTTTTTCGACTTTTCTACTTTTCTTCTTCCCTCTCAACGTTTTGACTGTTCTACTTGTCGCTTTTCTTTCTTAAAATGAAAGAACACTTTTTTTTTCAAAATGGACACGTCCAACTAAAAAAAAAAGAAGTATATTTTTCGACTTTTCGACTTCTTCTTCCCTCTCAACTCTTTGACTTTACTACTTCTCGCTTTTCTTTCTTACATTTGTATACCTTCGCAATGAAAGAGCACTTTCTTCAAGATAGACACGGCCAACGAAAAGTTAAAACGTATACTTTTTGACTTTTCGACTTGTCAACTTTTCTACATGTCGTTGTTCTTCTCAATCTATCTGCAATATATTTGGTTATATACATTTATTTGATTTTATTTGCACACATTATATGTATTTTATTATCTTTTAATATATTATATATATATGTTTTTGTATCATGGAACTTAGGGGGGTCTATGGGAGCGGTGTTTGGATAAGCCTGGATAACCCATGGATGAGCCATTGATTATTTTCCTCAAGATGTTTGAAGAGGTGAGCTTATGGTTATTCATTGCAAGTTTGAGAGGTATCCTGATGTGGCTCGAGTGGCATGGGCAAGGCTTGCTAGATACAGGCAAGCAAGGAAAAAAGGCCACTTAAATCTCCAGGGTTAAGTTAAACAATGTATTGGCAAACATATGCATGACCCATGAGTTCAAGATAGCAAAAAAGAAGTCAAAGAGTCACAGCGGGGAGGCGGCACCCAAGGTGGGCAATTTGTACGCAAATGGATCACTTGACCTGGATTTGGATGAAGAAGGCTTAATAAGGGCTTGATAAGGGCTTATCCACTGCTTAACCCGAAGTGGTGGATAAACAGTGGATAAGCAGGGGAAACAGCACCTATTTGACCACAGACCCCCCCGGAAAATGACCTTCAGAGCACCAAATTCACAAAACACATTTTAAAAAACACAGACTATATCATGACAAGAAACCACGCAAAATCATTCAAAATCACAGAAAACATCAAACGTCACGGAAATGAAACGCGAATCATATAAAAAAACAAATACCACCAGAATCACAAAAAATCATCAAACATCTGAAGACAATCGCCAAAACCCACCATTAGATCTCATATCGTCTAGAACAACAATTCAGCAAAGTTTACAATTTCACCGCGCTGGGATTGCCAGAAGCAATCCTCTTCATTGTTCAGATGTGGGGCTTACGTCGCCCACCAGCAGTGGATAAGGAAGATCAGCTATCCATGGGGAAAAAGACCTTAATCTGGCCTTAAAGGATAACCCCTTAATAAGGCCTGAATAAGCCCTTGTCCAGCCTTAATAAGACCTTAACAAGGCCCATCAAATTACAATTTATGCACAAACACACACATATATATATATATATGTGTGTGAATAGGCATTAGGCGAGGTTGCACCTGGATGTCATATGTAATTCATTTGGGATGTGCGCCGGTATGACATTGAGCCATCCCTCGCAGAAGGAGCGAAAATGACTTTTGGTGAGCACCTAGAAGAAGAAGGTCGGGTACAAGACCACATACACGCAGGTACTTCGAACCGCAGGCCATTCACAGGTTATCAGCCGTACGCTCAGCTGAGCGTACGGTGGGCCCACGTGGACGTTGTCTTCGGCATCTTGGTCTACCTGCCTGCCCTACTACAAGTCATTGGACTGTAGCAAACGGAGGTGGACAGCCGAAGAGTGAAAAGATGTCGCAGAAACCTCAATCAAGCAGCAACGAAAAGAGCTATTCCTTTGCACCTGCAGCTCCGGCCCAGGCGATCAGCGACACGCCTGGATCTGCAGAAAGCGGGGGCGGCGGTACAGTCACGTACCGAGCGCCTGGAAGTGGAGCGTCTTCAAATAGCTTCACAATGGTCAGTCGGACTGGTTCCCTTCGGGGGAGTGCCAACAGATCGACGTCGGCGAGATCGCATCGCTCTGGAAGAGCCTCTACTGCAGCTATCAGGGACGCAAGTGGTCGATGCCCGTCGGGCGCGGCCACGCGGGAGGGTGAGGTGAGCAAATCTGCAGCCTCATCCAAACGCAAGTCGTCTGGTAGCGCTGCAAGGAACGAGAGCGAGACTCGACTTCGACGTCAACTACAACACAACATCGAAAAGCTAGAAAGCAAGGACTGAACTTGAAAGCAGATTGAATTTATATCAAGATGCTCTTACTCATCGTGACCAGATGATCAACAATGTAGAGGTCTATTCTCATCAACATCATGAAGAATATCAGGAACATGTGAATTCTGAGATGGAGTACATGAGAAATTCCCTCATTACAGCATACCACCTACTGGTACTGGACGAACAATCCGATGCTCTGGCTGAGGCACACCTCACGGACGAAGGTTCAACCATGAGGATCTATGAGCTTGGACAACGTGGTGAACTTGCAGAAGCAGGCGCAGCCTACATCGTTCAGGAAAGTCTTGCTATGAGGAGACGGTATCATGATGAATTGGAGAATGCATCACGACACATTCGTGAACAACAAGAACGTCTGAAGTCGTGGCGGAACACTTTCGTCAGAACGGGCTACAACTTCGTGAAGCATGTGCACACTACGTCAATGAAAGGGAGATGGCGTACAAGGAAGAATTTTAACTACTAAAGCAGAAGCTGGAAGAGAGTTCACAGATGATGGTTGCCAACAATGAGATGGTCATGGAGTATGGTCAACAAGCTGTTGCACTACGTGATGAGCGGATGGCAGAAATGCAATCGGCCATCAACGAGCTGACGGCAAGTCTGGCTAGAAAAGATGATATCATTGCCACCAAGGACAGAGCAACACGGGATCACATCACGAAGGTTCGGGACATGACAAACATGGCTCACCAGAAGGAGGATGAATACCTATGGAAGAGGAATGAAGTACAGGTGGAGATCAATCATCTGAATGAGAACGAGATTGCATCGAAAGAATGGTACGAGAATCCGTTCACGGAGGAGAAAGCTGAATGTCGACAATTCAAGCACACTGAGCTTCAGGTACTCAAGGATAGGGAGCTTAGCTTGGAGGCAGGCAAGGATGAGTTTATGGACGAGAACGTGAAGTTGATTGAATCGAACACTCAACTCCGATCGCGGATCGCTGATCTCATTGGATCTCGCATCAACAACGTAGGTGACGAGGCCAACATCAGGACGATCGAAGAGATGAAGGATGAGTTTCACCGAGCGAACCAAGAGATCCATAGACTACAGGAGGGCATCGAGTCCAATCCCAACTTGACTGAGACACTTGTCAATGCAGAAGAAGAAGCAGAGAGATGGAAGAAGATGTATCGCTTGGTCTGCACTGAGCGTGATGCGGCGATCAGAAAGAATGCCGACCTGAGCCTATCACTTCGGGAAGCCAAGAAGGCTATGACTTCGATGTCAGCTTCGTCGAGCATGGCAGTGCCGGCAGTTCCTACACCAGCATCACCATCGACTCTGCCACTGACAAGCCTGTTTCCTTCGGCATCCAAAGCTAAGACCCCATCATTTGCACTATCTAGCTCAACACCTATGGTGACTCCCAAAGCTTCATCATTGACAAGAAGTCATGGATTTGCATTACCACCTCCTCGGAGTACAAATGTTGCCAATACCCACAAAGCTAACAACGAGATGGATGATCTTCGTGAGAAGCTTCGCTTGGCTGAGGAAAGGTCTCAACAACACCATGACGAGATGAAGGAGTACCAGAGTTGGTTACAACAGGTGGAAGAAGGTCAAGAGACGTTGAAGGGTAGTAACGGACCTGAATACGACCCAGTACCTGATAATCCACCCGGACTTTGGGACCGCAAAGATGGCAAAGATGCCAGCATTGCCAACAGTGACATTGGCCAAGATGGAAAGGATTGGCTTACTCGGATTTCGAGAAAGGAGCATGAGAGGGTCGTCGTCAAACCATGGCCCAAGTGTCAAGATCTTGATGTTGGCGATCGAACGTCGTACAGGCTGTCTGTGTTGCATCAGGAGATCCCGACACTGCTGCATGGAGAAGATGGCTGACTCCTGCCCAACTACCTGATCCCGACTATGCTGAACTCGCTGACTCAGGTGAATTTCGCTTTCAATCCATCGACTCCAAGTTATCCATTGCCTTGCAGAATATGGTGGATGCTGCGGGTGAAGTGGCATTCGAAGTCAGAGTCAAGATAAGGCAAAGGAGTCAAGTGCTTGGGAGAGAAGGCAATTTCTTGATGGGCAGGGAGATTTTGGCAATGATCCTCGATTTCAGAACGACATCTAAAGATGAAGTGTTATTCAATGCCAGCCACATCTACAAGTTACAATATCGTGGTGACAAAGAGATGGACAAGTTCCTCAACGCATGGATTGAAATCATTGCGAATATGAAGGTTGAGGGCATACCATCTGACAACACCTTACGTGATCACCTGTTGAGGAAGATCGATGGTTCTCAAGCGCTGCATGTTGACCTCACTATCTTCAGTCAAAGGTAGGGACAATGATGACAAGAAGAAGACCTACAAAGCTATTGGAGATCATGAAGAGACACATTGCTCGTGTGCGTGAGGAGAGGAACATTGCAGCAAGAGACAAATTTGCCACGGACTATGCTGACCTTGGCAAACCGACGACTCCTGCACCGAAGCCTGCCGCACCTACACCGGCTCCAAAGGACGGTAAGACCGGAAAACTGAGTGCTCCTGCACCCAAAGGTAAGCCTGGAGCTCCAGCTCTACCTTCCGGCAATCCCAAGAGTCATGGCAAAGGCAAGGGCAAGGGCGGTCGGAGATCTAGATCACCTTCTACCAGAGACCCATCGAAGACCTTTTGTCATTTCCGCTTCAACAAGGGTAATTGCAAGCATGGTGACAAGTGTCAGTACAGTCACTCGCAATATCACTGGGACAAAAGGAAAGACAAGGGTGGTAAAGGTAGAAATAGCAGATCAAGATCTCAAACTCTCGGAGGAAGGAGGGACCACAACTTCTATGGATGGCTGAAGGGCGACTGCAAGAAGGGTGACAAGTGTACCTTCAAACACGACCCCAGCATGAAGGGCAAGAAGGCTGCACCTTCAACCAAGACTACTGACGCTAAGGCCACTCCAGCGTTGGTCCGAGAGTACGATGACGATTTCATGGTGAGTGCGATGCCAAGTGAGAAGATGGTCAAGATAGATGTCAAATTCAATGAGCAGGTGGACAAGTTTGAGTACGTGAAGCCTGACTTCGTGGAGTGCTCGAATCATAGGCCAAGGAGAAACCTGTCAAGAGCTCAGAAACGGTCATTGACGTGCAGGGCTACTCAAGAAATCATGAACGACCAGCAATGGGTGTTACAATCTAAGTTGGGTATGACACGAGCACGTACAATTGGCATATTGATGGATGAGTTCAATGAGTTTTCAGACGTTGTTGGAGTGCATATCATCCTGGGCCCCAAGAGTGACATCAAACTCAAAATCAACAGCCATGATCACTTGGAGGACAATCCTCGTGCAGAGATGTGCTATGAGGAGGTCATTCCTCATGTGCCTGGGAAATATGGACGTCGTGACAACAACATCATGTGCATCACTATGCCGATTGAGCTCAAGGACAGACGTTTCATCATGGATTCTGGTAGTGGTCATGATCTCATTTCATCAACAAGAGTTGACCGGATGGACATTGACACATACCAGAGTTCAAGAGTCAACTTCCACACTGCGAATGGCATCACATCTACTTCAACTATGGTGGATTTGGACTTTGACACATTCAATGAACCTGCCAAGGCGCATGTGTTAGAGGACTCTCCATCAGTTCTCTCATTGGGAAAACGATGCATGGAACAAGGTTACACCTTTGTTTGGCCTAGTGGGAGAGAACCCTACATGATCAACTCCGAAGGTGATAAGATCAGGATGGAAGTTCACGATCTCATCCCGTATGTTTACCTCGGGGCCAAAGACTGTCGGCCAATGCCTGATCATGAGGCTGAGTTGGTTATGAAGGTGTTGGGTCTCATGGGCAACAGCACAGCTTCAAGGACGATATTCCTTGGTGGTGAAAGTGGTGACGAAATGTCTGAATCGGATGACGGAGTTGGTACGTACGTCGACGGGCCAACGAGTCTTCCGAGGAAGAACAAGAAGAAGAGAAGATCGAAGCGAAAGATAGTTCCTGCAGCAGCTGGTGAAGAACATGAGGAAGATGATGGTTACGAACCTTCCATACGTGAAGAGAACCCGGATGAGGAGGATGCTTACGTTGATGAAGTCCCTGGTCATAATGAAGATGGGGACGATGATGATGATCGAATCCCAGCAGCTGATGATGACCCAGAAGTTGATCAACCTGATGAAGATGAAGTTGGTGTTGAGAACGGACCACATGAAGAAGAAGATGATGAGGATGATATCGATGTGGATGACCCTGATGGAGGAGTACGACTATCAAAGAGAGGTACCTTGAAACATGAAGCTCGTACCCTGGAACACTTACTGACACATCGGTACAAGAATCCGTACTGTGACTCTTGTGTGCGGGCCAAAATGAAGCACCACAAGACCTATCGAGGTTGGGCTATGACACGGTCAAGGAGATTCTTGTCATTCGTGACAGGTTTACCGGCATCATCCAGAGCTACCCCTCTCCGACCAAGAACACTGAAGATGTGGTGAGAGCGGTGAAGTACTTCATGGGTAGGCGAACCATCAGGGAAGCCTACTCCGACAAAGCTAGACAGTTTGTCAAGGGCATGGAAGCACTCAAAATACCTGTTGATCATGCCCTTCCGGGAAGACCATCTACGAACTCCCTTGCCGAGCGCAACAACCAGTTCGTCATTGCAACAACTACCACATGCCTACTCGAGGCTGGGCTACCAGCGTGTTTCTGGAAGTTTGCCATACGATTTGTATGTCATCTACTCAATGTGGAGCCTAGTGAAGATGACGTGAGTGCATGGTGTAAGCTCCATGGCGCCGAGTTCAAGGGCGACAAGATCCCATTTGGTGCTTTGGTTTACTTCAAGCCGAGTGGAGCTAGAGCCAATGAACAAGCTCACAAGTTTGATCCCAAGGGTATCCCTGGTGTCTTTGCTGGATACGAGATTGCCCCAGGCATCAATTGGCGAAGACAATATATGGCTTGGGCGTTGTCGGACATGACGAAGCAGGACTACTCCTTCAATGCCAAGACTATCATCGACAAGCTACGCCATCCACACCTCACTGAGAAGATCGAGGTGCATTTGCCATTGACGTTCCCATGCAAAGACATCTACGAGAAGGTGAACACTACGCTGGAAGGGTTGGCTGTGAAAGACCGTCTTGAAGGATCACCTGATTTCCTTGAAGATCAGCAAGATGATGACGACGATGATGAAGACGATGATGATGGAGATGGAGGTGATGATAGACCTAAGAAACAGAAGACCACCAACCGTGTTGAGCTTCAAGAAGAAGAGTTCAATCGCATGATGGACGACATGGACATCAAGCTCGACAAGGAGAAAAGTGATGAAGCTGAAGTTGTTGGTGAACCTCCCGTACCTCCTCCTGATGGCGAACCTCCGTATGATGGACCTGAACCATCACTCTATGGGCAGACCTGGTGACGGCATTATCTACCTCAGCGACATTGGCGAGCATGTCAAGCTCGACAAACGAGGACGACCCTATCGAGTTGGTCCTGATGGTCGCAAAGAAGTACGTGGGTCACCAAGGCCAGTTACAGTCCTGAAGAATGGAGGGCATTGCCCGCCAAGGAGAGGGATGTCATCATTCGTCGTGGACAGCTAGAAGCTGAGGCCGAAAAGCTCAAAGGGATCAAGTTGAAGAAGGAGAAAGAGAAAAAGGCCAAAGCCGAATCTGCCGAGAAGAAGAAGTCCGAAGCAAATTCACACAAAGATCCACCCAAAGATGGAGGACGAAAGAAGAAGAAAAAGAGTAATAGAGAATTGAAGGAGAGCTCAAGCAAAGATGGCAGCAAGGACGCTGCTGTTGGCGTGGGGACGCTCCGAGGGGATTGGATATGCATTCCTGCGACCCATGAACCGAGGAAGTTGAACCATGTCAAGGATCATGGCGATCGGGCATGCTCAACAGCGACCCGTGATGCTAATGGTCTCATCAACTTCAAGAAGTACAACAATGTCTCTCCTGCAACTCCCAGGGAGACGAGCACAAACATCCCGAGTGATGATGATGGTCAATAATTCCTGAATGAATGGGATGAATAGTCAGAACATGAAACTGGTAAAGGACCAAAAGCTCACTGGGAAGATGTTCACTATGACTTCAACACTGGGAAGATCGTGTTGCTTGCTAAAGCTGCACCAACGGCTTCTACCTCAAAAGACTCCGACGGCAAGTCCAAGGTCGACCACTTCGTGAGTTCGATTCCTTGTATGCCTTGTGTTCATCAAGATCTTGAACATCGCGAGAAGTCCAGATGAGGTTTGGGAAGATGTACAACGCGATGGTCTCACGGCCAGTTGGCCGCAAAGAGATGATGGAAGACCCGGACGCCAAGGCTTCCATGAGGAACGAGTGGTTGGGACAGCATTAGCAGGGAGTGTACGATTTCTCCATTGTTCGTGAATACGATGATGCTGTGGCAGAAGCCAAACGTGAAGGTAAAGAAGTTCATATGGCACGAGTTCACGGCATTTGTGCCGAAGGGGAGCCCTGGACGAAAGTTCAAAGGTCGAGGCGTTCTACTTGGAAACCAAGTCAAGAATCAACACTGGGAAGCCGCGTTCTTTCAGGACCTCGGCAATTCTCCAGCAACATTTGAAGCCTCCCGATGAGCAGATTTCTATGGTTGCATCCCCGGGCGCAACGTGAAGCTGGCAGACGCCATACAGGCGTATATACAAGCGAGGCTTACGGGACCTCCTTGTTGGGTCGAACTCCCCGAAGATGCATGGCCTGACGACATTGACATCCGGAAGTTCAGAAGACCGGTAGTGCGACTTGTCAAAGCAATTTATGGTTATCCTGATGTGGGCACGATGTGGGAACAACATTGTGACACACATGTCCGTGAAGTTGGGTTTATGCCAGTTGGGGAGGAATGGCCATCAATGTATTTCCATAAGGAACTCAAACTTTGGGCCAGCACAGAATCTCACCAAGGGATGGGAGATGTTAAGGTCTAAGCTACGAATTGAACCTGAGACCGATTTGGGTCTCTATCTTGGTTGTTTGCTAAGCAAAGGAACAAATCGCCTGCATGACGGCACAGGTCACCACTATTACCTACAATATGGAGGGTCTCCTGAAACTCTCCGTTGGAAAGTATCTTGAACTTGTGGGGAAAGATACAAAGTTAAGACAAGTCTCAACTCCTAGTCTCCCTGAAGAGACCAAACAACATAAGTCGCACGCACCAGATCCCAAACATGCAGTTCAATGCCCCTGGTGTTCTACAAAATTTGATCCTGGATCGTCGGTTGCCTTACAGCCCGATGCCTCCGATTCTCGGCCGGAATCTGTTGAAGTCCAACGAGGTGCACTTGCCCCT
>Ga0126342_10012526_pt1 | contig 15120 bp, 14 predicted proteins | sample Cyp1metagenome_FD_92528 | JGI IMG/M metagenome (GOLD analysis project Ga0126342, IMG submission 92528) | Coral microbial communities from Lord Howe Island, Old Settlement Bay, Australia - Cyphastrea 1 metagenome | ecosystem: Host-associated > Invertebrates > Cnidaria > Coral ...
AATGTATGTAATGTATGTAATGTATGTAATGTATGTAATGTATGTAATGTATGTAATGTATGTAATGTATGTAATGTATGTAATGTCTGTAATGTATGTAATGTATGTAATGCATGTAATGCATGTAATGTAATGTAATGTAATGTAATGTAAGTATGTAAGTATGTAAGTATGTGTGTATGTATGTATGTATGTATGTATGTATGTATGTATGTAATGTAATGTAATGTAATGTAATGTAATGTAATGTAATGTATGTATGTATGTAATGTACGTATGTATGTATGTGTGTGTATGTATGTATGTATGTATGCATGCACGCATGCATGTATGTATGTATGTATGCATGGATGTATGCATGGATGTATGTATGTATGCACGTATGTATGCATGCATGCATGCATGTATGCATGTATGCATGTATGCATGTATGCATGTGTGCATGTATGCATGTATGCATGCATGTATGTATGTATGTATGTAATGTATATATGTAATGTATGTATGTATGCATGTTTGCATGTATGCATGTATGCATGTATGCATGTATGCATGTGTATGTATGCATGTATGTATGTATGTATGTATGAATGTATTGATGAATGTATTGATGAATGTATTGATGAATGTATTGATGAATGTATTGATGAAAAAATATCTCTCTTTACTCGCTGTACACACTGTGGGACCCTGTGAAAAGCACCTGACAACTGCTACCCATGCCATGGATTCCAGACTTCGCAGCCATCGGTCCCCAAGGAATCGCTCACCCTCACAAACCGGGATAATGTATGATAATGTGGGATGGTGGTTAGTGTGCACCCACCCCCTTCCCTCAAGATGTGATGTGTTCATGATGTTCACAATTTAGAAGGACATGCTCTAGCGAGCGCAGCAACAGCGCTGCTTTGAAGGACGTGAGGACAGCGACCAAAGGCTGCAGTCATTTTGGTCGGCTCGCTTCAGTATGTCGAAGTACAAATCGCCACCAGCGCCAAATTTGTCAAGAACCTTGGTGAAGAAAGGTTCGCCACATCACATCCTGACTCATTCCAAAACGCTGTGGGCAGCAAACTCATATTGGAGACGGACTATTGTAAAAATGACAAAACTCCCGTATTGAGAAGTCAGCCACACTTGGATCTCTGCTGCACAAGCAGAAAATCTTGAGCGCCTGGCATTTTCAAACTGATGATCGAGGCACAACTGTGCAAACTCTCAACTGCCTTGGGACGGCGTGGCACCTGTATTCCCCAGCTACAGAGCTTCAAGGAAAACCACGTCATACCAACTGCTGGGGTGACAACCCGGTTGCAAGTGGACAGCCAAGGATTTCCAACCATAGATGCCCCGTTGCCGTTGGTAATTTTCCGGCGTTGTTTGTTGCTGCTGATTAACCCACGGAAATCACCAGCCAAGACTCCGGGGGCCCGCCAAAGGCTTCATTCGCCTTGGAAGTTCACACTTCGCACAACTCGCACAACGCTTCCATGGGAGTTCCCAGCAGCTGGGGGCCTGCCTTTAAAACAAGAAGGCAGAAAGCCATCATCAACCATCAAGCATCATCAATCCTGAAATTCCCAGAAAACCAAGTACAGTAGCAGCCACCTACCCATCACCTAGAAGAGACTCCGATGACACGATGCCCTACACTAGCATAGTTGGCTCATGGTTGGCAGATGGCCACTGCACATGGGGGTGTGACTAGAATCGAGAAACACTACTTGTATGGTGCATAGAACCCACATGCCTTTGCTTGCCAAAAATCAAGAATGTCTTAACAAAAATCCACCTGCTCATGAATACTGAAGATGCAACCCAGCAGGCTCACAGCTGCAGCCAGGGCTCTGCGGGTGAAGCACTTCCATAAGAGTGCACCTTGAGCCAAAGCGCAGGTCTTACTAGTACCTATCTCTTCCTGGAAAGGTTTGTTTTATTGAATCCCATCAAACTCATCATGGACCCATATGGCCTGATTAGGTGTGAGTTGATTCAGGGGATTCCAACTTACTGGGGCTAGCTGAGGTACAACCACTGGGTACCTACACCTCCAAATGACCAAACATTGGATGTCCAAGGCGCTGCAAACTTGCTGGATCTGACCTCGGAGCAAAAGCGTTAAGTTGTTGTTGCAAATCAGATGCCGACTGGCAAGTGCCAGACTGTTGGATGCCGCTGGTCTACTACTTTCGCTGTGGTGTTAATATGTTTTGATGTTCTCGTTTTGGTCATCAACTCCTCACAGTTTCCAAAAGCTAACGACTTTCTCTAAACTTGACCACAAACTATCCCGGCAAGAGACCCCAAACAGCGTGGGGGTGTGGGTGAATAATGTATGATAATCTTAATGGTAGCGATGATGATGATGATGATGATGATGAAGATGATGATGATGATGATGATGATGGTGATGACGATGGTGATGACGATGGTGATGACGATGGTGATGATGATGATGATGATGATGATGATGATGATGATGATGATGCTGATGCTGATGGTGGTGATGGTGATGATGGTGATGACGATGGTGGTGATGATGATGATGAGGAGGAGGAGGTGGAGGAGGTGGAGGAGGAGGAGGAGGAGGGTAATGTTGCGGACGATAAGGTTGAGGATGATGAGGTGCAGGAGGATTATGTTGAGGATGATGATGTTGAGGAGGATGATGTTGAGGATGATGATGTGCAGGAGGAAGATGTTGAGGATGATGAGGTTGAGAATGATGATGTTGAGGATGATGATGTTGAGGAGGATGAGGATGAGGATGATGATGCGGAAGATGAAGTGGAGGATGGTGATGTTGAGAAGGAGGACGATGATAATGTTGAGGAGGAGGAGGATGAAAAGGATGATGATGTTGATGTTGCGGAAGATGAGGTGGAGGTTGATGATGTTGAGGATGATGAGGTCAAGGGGAGGAAGATGATGATGTTGAGGAGGAGGACATATCCCAAGAATGGGGCCGCACTTTGTGCGAGCCTGCGCAGTCAAAATCCATTTGGTTATTGCACAAGAGCCACTTTATGCGGAAATTGTCAGACCAAGAGCGGGGACCACACTTCGTGCGAGCCTGCGCAGTCGAAATGCACTTCAACATTGCACAAGAGCCACTGCACACGGAAATTTACAGGAAAAAAATCCGCGCCACAAAAGCGGAACACACACTTTGTGCGAGCCTGCACAGTCGAAATGCAGTTGGAGATTTCACAAGAGCCACTTAATACTTAATACGGAAATTTACAGGTAAAATGCCGCAGATCAGCTGGAGCACCCTGATCAAGCACCGCCCTTTGCACCTACCGCAAGAACCCCTCAGTGTGGACACACACTTTTGGGGGTAAAAAAGGGGGGCACCATCATACCATCATCAACTACCAGGTAACTACCAGCCATCAACTTCCACCAGGGCACCACGGATGAACTCTGGCCCCTTGGTCCTTTGGGCTTCGTGGCCGCGTCCGCCCCATGGCAGATGGGTTGCTCCGCCCTGCAGGTCGTGGAGACGTTGCCGGTGCAGCCCGACGGAGCGTAGCTACACATGGCGCGGTTGCCATCGTGGTCGCTCTCATAGAAGATCCCACTCAGGCACTCCTCAGGTAGAGAAGCTTGGAAGATCTTAGAAGCTAAGAATTATAATAAAAATATAATATAATATAATATATATATATATAATGTGTATATATATATATGTTGGTTTGCAAATCTTCCAGAAACAGCTGGATTTCTTTGAAACCATCAAGATCGACAACTTCAAAAAAAACAGCGAGGCTTCGGTCCGGGGCAGTCCGGGGCTCAACTTTGTCAGGAGCGATAGGGGAACCCGTGTTGGCAACCCAAACATGGACGCATATGTCATTGGATTGGTTTAAGGGAAAATCTACAGGAAACCATGGTTTTTACCATCAAATATAGGGCTTTCCTGTAAATTTTCCCATCATCTAATTCTATGAATATGTGGATGTTTCCCCATTTCAACATGTTTGGCTTTGAGAAGATGATGAAGATGTCACTTTCTTGGCAGAACAAGCACACAAAAACGATCATCAATGACTGTTCGGTTCCCGGGTGTGTATCAGCTTGGCTTCCTTGTCCTTCTTGACATGGGTATGAATCTTGAACTTCGGTACCCAAATGAGATGGCTTACTCGTCAACATGATCTGTCAATAAACTGACCGATACGATCCGACACCATCCGATACCATCCGATACCCACGTATCCTATAGAAACTCTGTCTCATGTGCCAATTTCCATCACTTACCATCACTCACCATGATTGTAAATCTTGGTTGTTCATTTGGGGGTTAGCTGCTAAGCTTTTCATCAACCAATGGCAACAGGACATCAAGGGATCTACAAAGGGAACTTGTTTTTGGAGACGGGTTTCAGAGGAAGACAGTGCTTCACAGGATTGCCCCCTGCTCCTGGATCGATAGAGAGACTGGGTGTCACAAAAAAATGGGTATGGGAGCCACACATAGAAAGATTTCACCACAAAAAGTATGGGGGATTGCACATCAAAAAACAATGAAAAACAGAGTCTTTCATCCAATCTTGTGAGGTCGATTCTAAAGAGAGTGGTAAGAACCGTTAAAACGATCGTCAACCGATCCCATTTGTTGGTCCATTTCCGGAAGGGGACACCTTTGTTGGTCCGGGGTCAATAACTCTTGGGAGCAACACAAACCCTTGTAGTCTAGATCTACAACAATTCGTTGACAAACATTCCCCAACATTTGAATACAGCTGGTGGTCAATCATGCGTAATCATAATCTTCCCCATTAAAATAGCCAGGGCTATAACTGAGGAAGTATCCCTGATTTCAGACACACCCGTTGCGCAAGTCCTGGTGTTGATTTTGTCGCAATACAACAAGCAGTGCTCAGACTCATCTGCTGCTTCAGCTTGGGCACTTGGTGCAGCTGAGACGTTGCAGATGGGAAAATGCTCCTCGCAAACTGCGGAGAGGTCTGTGATGCATTTGCCGCCCTTTTGAAGGCAAAGTCTCCTGCCAGTGTTTGAAAAAAACGGCTAGTTGAAGAACGATTTATGGCTAAAATTGATGTTTAGTGTCGGGGTGTACCTGGAAATACCTCAATTCGATTTTGGCATCTCAGGACCATGTTCCAAGATCTAATTCTTTAGTTCACCCAGTTCACCCTGTCCCTGTCCTGCTTCCATCATGATCCGTTTCATAAAACTCCTCCGACTCGCAGGACGCCGCCGGAAGGTCTTGACAGGAGGCATTCATGCTGCGGGTGTTGGTCTTTTCGCACAGCGAAAAACAAAAGGCTGGAACCACCGGGGCCTCCCCAACCGGGGCTGAGGCTTTCTGGAACTGCATGGACGAATTCTCTGTGGGGACTGGTGGTGTTTCATTCCCACTGGAGCGGCGCAGAGATTTCTGGCTCAAGTCATCTGAACAAAGGGCTATGGATCGCGGACAGGAATGCGATGAATCTGCTGTACACTCGTCTCCAAGAGGAACACATAAGCGCCGAACACCATGCCAATCCGTTTCGTAAAACTGCCCGCTGCTGCAATGCGCCGAGCTCAGGTCAGCACAAGACAAACCTGAAACCACGGTGTTCGTCTTGTAACACATAGAACGGCACAGAGACAACATCTCAGCCGTCACGTTCCCATCCCTGGGAGCCTGAGGCGCTCCATGGTCAAACAACGTGCTGCCGGGACAGGTGGCGTTTTCAGCAGGGCAGAAGGATGACGTCCGACAACGTCCAGACATCTCACAGTGTCTTCGATTGCCATGTTTGTCGCTTTCATAGAACTGGCCACTGGAACATTCCTCTGGAGATAACTTGTGGCAAAAAGTGTCAATACTGCGAACATCGGTCTTGTAGCAGATTGATTCGCAAAGATCAGAACTGATGGTGCTGATTTGGGAGCTAGAACATTTCCATGGTCGATCTGAGATGCACACTGTGGTCCAATCTTCAGTACATTTCCATTGGGGCTGCCAGACACACAGTCTCATCTCACCCCCATTTTTTCGGTAAAAATTCAAACTCTTGCAATCATCCTCTGCCAGATCTTTGCATGTGTTGGCGCCTTTCTCTTCGAGATTGGACTTGTTACACAACTTCTGACAGAACGGAGATGATGGAGATGTCGCTGCACCTGGGGCTGGACACAAAAAAAATATCGCCCTTTGAGGATTGGTCTTTAGTGACAGTGGTATCATTGGAAAAATCCTCCATCAAATGGATCAAAAGTTGAATCAAACACAATGCCCAAATGTCCTAGGCAAACCTAAATCTTTGATGTTCTTGTTTTTACATATAGGCAAACTAAAACAAAATTTCGTCAGTGGGATTACCCAATCATTTTCGCTTGGTTTTCTCCCCAAGTTGGAAGTAGTCCCAAGTCAATGGACCGACCTTCGTCGAGAGCTACATCACCGGCTGGAGCGATAGCGAAGCCTCGCTTCGCAGGTTGATCATGAATTTCCCTGGTGAACTGGCCATACATTGGTGGCGAACCCGCCTAGGCCCTAGGCCCCATTGAACCCGCTTGGATAACTCCGGATGAATTGTGACCCTGGTCCAGAAAGGTTCGAGGGGATAAATTTGGTGATCACATTTGCTGTCAAATAGAACGGGTTTATAAGTCCAGGAGAGGGGTTGACATTCGGAATGAAAATGATATAAATATTGATAAATCATGAGCAAACCAAGAACATGCTCTCTAGATTTTTCAGAGGGAAAACAATGATTTGTTTTGAGGCACAGGCCATTCGTCATCAATGGTGTCTGGGTATTCACAAACGTCATCGGATCCACTGGGGCCGCAGTTTCTGTATGACCGAGTTGCTAAGGTGAGCTCTCGGGTCGACAGCTCTTGCATTTCCAAGCCTCAGTGCATTCGGATCTCTGAGACTTGCGTTGGCATTGCTTGGCAATGCAATGGCATTTATAGGGTTTGTCCAAACTGCACTATATGACTATATGTTTCAAAAGGTTAAAAAAAAAAAAAAGTTTTTTGTTTGATTAGGCTGGTGAAGTGGCATCGGAAAGCACTCTGAGACCCTCAGATCCAACATCTTTTTCCGGTGTCTTGGCTGCAGGGGCCCCGGGCGTTGCAAGACAGGCAACACACAAGGATGCAAACAGAGGTAGGACATGCATTCGTCTGACTACATGAAGACCTTCGCACCAAATTGGCGCTTGAACCGTCCTCGCTTCTCACAAGTAGGAAATGGATAGAAATGGAGCATGGAGATGTGTTCTTTTGTGTTTGAACACTGCACCATCGTTGAAACTGAAGAATATCTGAAAGCCAATGTTCAAAAATATCAGTATCGCACGCAAGACCCAAGCATGCTTTAAGGTCTACAAAAGCGGGAGTGGCCAGTTGCGAAACCAAGACCTTAATATGTTTGTTTACAGCCCATCGGAAAAGTCTACAAAATTAAGAGTGCTGGCCAAGTAGTTGGCAAAGCTGCTAAGGTTGATCTACATCGCTGTGGTGGTAGGGCATTCGAATAGCAATCAAGCTTAAAAATTGATCATACACAAAATGTCTCAAAATGTCTGTTTGTTCTGGCCGTGGCATGGCTTTTTCCAAAATACAAATTCTCCGCGGAGCCATTTAGCAAAGCATTTGGCAACTGGCACTGAGGGAAGCGGTGCAGAAAGTTCAACAAATTCGTGGCACTGGGGGGCTGCCGTGCTGCCAAGGAATTGCCTCAGAGACCCAGGCACCATGTTCACACCAGGCCATCCTGAAGAGTGGCACAAGAGACTCCGGAAAGAACCCCGGTGCCCCGGGATTCCGCGGGTACAGAGGTGGGTAATCCCTAATTACTCTACCAAAATTAACCCTGATCTGTGGGTTGGAAGATCAATCAAGATTTTGCCCCCCTAAAGTCCTCAGGGCCACCGTATGCCACCGTGGCTGGCCAGCGAGGTCCGAAGACGCCGAAAACCACACCACACTGCAGGAGTCGAAACCTGCAGGATCAAAACCAGAGACACCCCAATACAGCTGCAACTTGGATCCGATGTAAAATTGTAAAGCGAAAAAACATGGCTCATTGGGACTGTGTGTGTGTGTATGCCTCATTTAAAAAGAATACACATGTGATACCCTCTGGTAAACTAACATAACTATGGAAAATCACTATTTTTCATGGGAAAATCAACTATAAATGGTGATTTTCCATAGTTATGTTAGTTTACCAGAGGGTAACAATACCGGAGAAGGGGGGAATGAAAGCCAGCATCCCATCTACCCCTATTTTGCTCCAATGATTTTTCACCCGCAGACTTTTCACCCATATATTTTTCACCCACAGACTTTTCACCCAGAGTCTTTCACCCGTATACTTTTCACCCAGAGACTCTTCACCCAGAACTCTTCTTGCACAGACTTTTCACCCAGAGACTTTTCACCCACAGGCTTTGCACCCACATACTTTTCACCCACAGACTTTCACCCATATACTTTTCACCCATATACTTTTCACCCACATACTTTTCACCCACATACTTCTCACCCATACTTTAACCCAAGACTCTTCAACCACATACTTTTCACCCACAGACTTTCACCCATACACTTTTCACCCACAGACTTTTCACCCACAGACTCTTCACCCACCGTCTTTCACCCATATATTTCTCACCCATATACTTTTCACCCAAGGCTGTTCAACCATATACTTTTCACCCACAGACTTTCACCCATAAACTTTTCACCCACAGATTTATCACCCGCAGACTTTTCACCCGCAGACTTTTTAGCCACAGAGTTTTCACAGGCGAGGGGCTCACGTTGGGCATAAATTCGAGCTCATTTTGGGCATAATTTTTTGAGCATAAATTGGGTTCACTTTGGGCATAAATGGGCTCATTTTGGGCATAAATGGGTTCACTTTGGGCATGAATAAAGGTGTCGTGTCTCTCCTGACATTAAATGTAACAAGATATTGACCCTAAAGGTGTTGTGGCTCTTCTTACATTAAGTGTAACAACATATAAGCCCTAAAGGTGTCGTGGCTCTTCTTACATTAACTGCAACAACATAAAAAGCCCTAAAGGTGTCGTGGCTCTTCTTACATTAGGTGCAACAACATATAAACCCTAAGGTGTCGTGGCTCTTCTTACATTAAGTGCAACAACAGATAAACCCAAAAGGTGTCGTGGCTCTGCTTTTTATGCCCAAAGTGATCCCATTTATGCCCAAAGTGAGCCCATTTATGCCCAAAGTGAGCCAATTTATGCCCAAAGGGAGCTTATTTATGGCCAAAATGAGCCCATTTATGCCCAAAGTGAACCCATTTATGCCCAAAGTGCCCTGGGTTGACCAAAGTTTACCTGATACCCCCTACCTGGACACAAAGCACCTCGCCCGAATCACCATCACATTGAGATCAGATTCTGCAAAGATTGACCAGTTCCAGTTGTTTGTTCACAATTCCCAGGTATTGTTGCGCCGAGCGCTGCAGACCCCCAACACACGGATGACATCCCTGAAATTCAGCCTGCCTCGGGCCGCTACCACAGGGAGTCCACCACCGCATCAAAAAGAAGTACTGGATCCAAGCCGCTGGTGCTGTACCTGACAAGAGGCACCTGATCGAAAAATCACAGCCTTCCTTCAACCACGACTTGTCCCAACCTGGGGATCCAAACATCACATTTTTTTCAGTCACCAAAATTTGGCTGAAACCATCAACACCTCAAGTCTTGCGGAGGAATAAAACAGCCAAGGCGCCCCAGCTCACCGACTTCACCTGTCCAAACCCGTGCTTTGCCCGGAGAAACGCGCTCCAGGAGATAGTCAATCCTCAGTGATGCGAACCGATCAAGGCACAAACATTCGGATGTACTCCGCTAAACCACAAATTTACACCTACCATTTCGGATGCGTTTCATATTATGTATATATACATATATATATGTATATACATACATATATATATATAGGGGATAGTCTATTGGGTTTTACCACCATATAATATATATATATATATGTACATGTGATTGCATGCATGTAGTATGTGAAGAACTACTGTCTGGGATTTTGTTGATAGCAGTAGATGTCGCGAGGCTCCCAATGGGACCTAATCGAACCATAGTAGAACCAAATGCCGCTGAGAAGGAGACTTCAACATGTAGTGGAGAACAGGAGGCAAAGACAGCCTATGCAAACCTCCCTTCATTGCAAAAACAGCATATACAAACCTCCCTTCCTCATCCTTCCTCAGCCCAGAATCCGTACTGACACTGTCCTCTCTGCCGACTGCGCCAACAACCACAGGTTCCAACGATCAGAGAGGCGCTGAATTTGCTGCATGGCATCGCCCCAAGCTTCGTTATCGTCTGAAAACCAATCTCTCTTGGCACGATCGCCAGAGGATTCCTTCTCATACTCCCTCAACAGGGGTTTCAAAATGGAGTAATGGTAATATATGGTAATATAGTAATGATTAGTAATGGTTCATCAATGGTAAGTAATATAGTACTATAGTAATCATCAATGGTAATAATATAGTAGTAACATATTCCAACCCAACAAACAGATGGATCTTGACCGGCGTGGAGAACTGCACAAATCAAGGGGTGGTGATCAGTGTCCCATGACTCAACATCACTCAAATGCCCTCCCTATACCACGATGAAACAACCAGAAACCAATCATCCAGTCCGATGATGTTGCAATGCTGCCCGACACACTTCACCCCTGCCTCACATATCCTTGTGCATCGATCCGACCAAATCTGGTGTACAACATCTGCTGGATACATCCGTTGATCAGGAAACATCGAGCCTCACAGCTGACCTGAATCCGTTCCTGCACATAAACGGAGCCATTGGTGTAGTTGGGCTGAGTCAGCAAGAAATACAGAGCTTCTGCCAGCTGGTTGCCATCCACCATTTTCACATCAACCCCTTCATAGCTATAACCCAACTTGGCCACAACTTCCGACATCTTGCCATCCAAATTCCTGTCCTTTTTCAAGATACTCAAGGTTTCCAGGGCCATCTGAGCAGCCTTGGTCGGATCTCTAAGAACCAGGCCCTTGGAAATGCAGGTCGTCAAGGGAATCTGAAACTGCTCACCTGCCAGGTCGCGGAAGCCCCAAAAAAGGGAAAGTCCTTGGGGGACATCATCCCAGGATCCCATTTTGGGGATTCAAGAGTTGAATCTGTTCTTTAAAAAATACGAAAGAAATCACCAACCAGTGACAGATGCACAGCTGGGCCATCCATTCCTTGGAGGTCAACAACTTCCAGAGCTGCAAGGGATGCGGCCACCGGGTGGGAATCCCAGAGGATTCCATTCGCTGCACCAGGGGAAACAGCAGATCAGCTTCCACATACGCGGCAGCAGTAGGCTGCAGCTCACCTCAAAATTTTGGCTTATGGGAGGATCAATGGCTGAACTTCCAACGACTCACAAGAGATGGGAAGCAACAGAAGAGTTACACTTACAACCAACTTGTTGTGAAATTCCAAAGTTGGGAGTTGGGAACCAAAAACTTGTGAAACTTTTGGCACAGTCGCCATAACTTTGAAGACCCTGAATCGGCCACAAGAAGTACAGCGCGCAAATGGTTCGCCCCCGGCATAGCGACAGCAGAAACTCAGGGGAAATCTTGGCGAATTCGTCACTTTGTTGGATAAAAAGTGTCAAGACCTCATAGTCGCAGCCCACTTTTGGAAGCACCGAATCCCGGAAAAAGCTCCTGATGAAGCAGTTGGAAATTGTTGAGCCTTCTCGTTCACCCCAGGAGTGAGCATCATAGTCGATGGGAATCTTGGCAGCGCCCCACTGGAAAACGATGAAAGAAACTGCGACTTCACAACCCCCAACTCCAGCTTCTGTGCATTTCGGATACAAATGATTGGATGTCCATGGCACTCGGCTGGGAACTTTCCAAGCATCTTTTGTCCGTTTTCGCACGTGCTGAATCCCACTTTCTGCCATCAGTGCATGTGGGTCTTTGGTCACTGATATGTGCTCTCCAGTGGCCCAGTCATACCAGTGCTGCAGTTGCCATTGATACCGAACACTTTCCACGCTACTGCCACCATACTGTAGCTCCTTCGCCACAGCTGGTAGCCAGCGCTGCGTCCAGCCCAGTCGCGGACGATTGGAGCCCAGTGAAGGGGTCACACTCAGAATCCAGCGGTCACCCACGACATCGATGCGCTCGTTGCCGTGGTCCTCGGCGAAAGGCATCTGGTAAAACACCTCGATCTCATCTCCCTTCTGAAAGTCACAGGTCATGATGGTCATGGCATCATCGCCTGGGATGCTGCTACTCTCCATGTAGCTCCTGAGATTCTGAAACCTATAGGACCTACACGGAAAATAAGGCGAGAGATTTTTTGTGAAAGTAGAAGCATCTTTGCAGATAGCGATGGACTGCGAAAACGATAGGAAAGTGGCAATGGTTGATCCAGGAAGTAAGTGATGTGGCTTTGGTTTAAGGCTGGTTGCTTTCAAGTTGTTTCAACCTGCAAAATCTGCAAATATATGCAAATATCAGCGAAATATCCTGGGCCCCCCCTCAAACCAGCAAGAATACGTAGATATTCGATGCTACTTGAAACCACGAAACCAAGATCACCCCAGGTTGCCATATCCGCTGGCCGTCCTCGGGGCTGGGATCGATTTCCATCAAGGGATCTGGCGACCCATTCAGAGCAGAGGAATGTCCTGGGAGTTTCATGGGTCACATACCATCACGGTTGCATGCAGGCATCACTACCCTGCGAATGTTTTTGACTCAGCTATCACTGAGCTATTTTCCAAATCACCCACTGGCTATCTCAGGTATCTACACCCTCTGTTGGCTACTGATAGGATCTGATAGGCCTCTCTCCAGTACTGTTCCATGTCATTTCTCTGGTGGATAACAGGGGAGGGCCCTTGCTGGTGTCACAGGTACTCTGCGCAATGGGGTGGTGTGAGTGGTTTGCAACGAGAAATAGTCACATGCAAAAAGCATGGGAATGCAGCCTGAGATCCTATATGCATGGAATCAAAAAAATGGGTATGGAATGTGATTCTCATCTTAGAAATTACAAGCTTGGGGTCCACCAGAGTCTCGATACAGTGTCAAGTGGGACAAGCATGGTACCAGTAATCGGCACCAAGTTATGTACAAGAAGCACATGTCCAAATCAAATTTCAAAGTGTGCATCATTAAATGCATGTCTAGCTTGAAAATTGGAAAATGCTTTCCTGTTCCAAAATACCGCCAATGATTCCTCCGCTCAAAATCAAAATGGATCAAATTCCACTCGGAGATTCCATTCATCCCCATTATATTAGGTATCTGCCTTAGCGAGTAAGTGGAAAGTAACCCACGCTGGTCTCGCAACTGTCTCCCATGTTTGAAGTTTTCGTGCAAACAAAATCCACGTGGGTGACTATCAAAATGATGTTTCCCGCATCTGGGTGTGGTCGTATTTTGTGTGGAATTGAGGTATGACTGAACTATATTTCCAGTACAGTACGTAGAAAAAACCGGTGCAGCTACAGACTGGAAAATGAAACCAATTTGCATTTTTCGTTTGGGTTTTCATTTTTGTCGCTATAATTGTCAATGTTTTTTATCCCAAGTTTGGATTCCATTGTTGCTTTCATTTTTCCATATGTTTGTCTTGTTTCCCATTTGCCTCAGTTTTTGCTAGTTTCCCCAAGGAATGGAGCATGAATGACAGATCAAGAGGGGCAAATGAAAAAAAAAAAACGAAACCAAAAACAACCAACATGGGAAAAAATGAAAACCAACAGGGAAAAATACAAAAAACAAATTCCGGAATGGAAAAAAATGAAAAACAAAATGTAGAGATTGATGATATCTATATAAAGCGAAAAAGAAATGAAAAGAAAAACATGTTGGCCAGCTGTTTTGTGTGTGGCTTCAAGTTTTTTCCAAAACTGTATGATCACAAAAGCGTTGAAATGCCTGGCAGGGTGACTATGTGCTTCTTGTTTGAAAGTCTTGTTCGTACTCTAAAACCATCTCTAAAATGTGAACTTAGCATGTCTCAGGTCCATTTCTGCTAGTACGCAACTGCCGAAACTTTGAAAAGTTGATTTCGAGTAAAAGATTAGCACTGAGCTAGCGAAAAGTAGCCCGTGTGATTGGGATTTGATTGATTGACTTGGGCTCGCTTGCTAGCGAAGATGGAAAAAGTATGTCGGAAAAAAAGTAGTATCCAAGCATGGTAGTTGTTTATATTATCCCCTATATAATTATAGATATCCCATTGTAATTAGTTCCAGGGTCATCCAAGTTTGACTGCCAAGTTACGTCCAATTCCAGCAAAGCCACTGTCAGGAAGACGGCTCATTCTTGAGCCAGAAGTTGCTAGCAATTTGAACAGGTTGGAACTGCGCTGTGCCCTTGTCTCAACAAACTGCTCTTCCCAGAAACCAAGTCATGAGGTATCTCGCATGAACAGTATGCTAGTCATTTGCAAGGTCAATCAGAACTTGCCTGTCCGTCACAGAAAGCTGTTCATGGAATCTTGTACTGGCAGCAAAGATCTTTTGATATCTTTCGGGTGTGCGATAAAGGTTCATAATCCACATTGTATTGATCAACTCCAATGCTTGTTAAGAATGCCACTTTAAGCCAGCTCTTGGAATCATCAAATTTGCAAACAAAATATGGCAATGACACTATCTTCAACTCTACCTAACGTTTGAAATTCAGAAGAACACATCGTGACATCCCTTGTACTTCTGTTTGTGCTTCGGCTACGTTCGCGCAACGCCCCTGCAAGATTTCTTTTGCAATCGCCGTGCCAGCCAGCTCTCCCGTTGCTTCACGACGCGGACCTGGCAGGATTCGGGAGGCCCCAAGTCATCCCACAGCTTCAGGAGATTATCCTATTGGATTCAGGGGCCGTAGCCATGAATTCTGACGACCCAATGATCTGGAAATCCACCCAAAAAGTGCGCGATGTCAAAACATTCAAAAACTACTTGAGTTGAAGGAACTTCCAACAGACAACGGACAAAATCTGCACCCAGGCCTTCAATGATGGAGAGTCTAGTCCTCTTCCTCATCGCCGCCTCCGCCGCCGCCCTTGGTAGCCATCATCTTGCGGCGCACACGCCCAGGGCGGCCTC